>Ga0326727_10000359_pt1 | contig 190553 bp, 171 predicted proteins | sample MB2enrmetagenome_FD_207643 | JGI IMG/M metagenome (GOLD analysis project Ga0326727, IMG submission 207643) | Lab enriched peat soil microbial communities from McLean, Ithaca, NY, United States - MB29MY | ecosystem: Environmental > Terrestrial > Soil > Wetlands > Peat | place: USA: New York... | reverse complement strand
GCGGGCAACACGGAGACCACCAAGACGGTGAGCTTCACGATCAGTCAGGCGTCGCAGACGATCACCTTTGCGAATCCGGGTACGCAGACGTACGGTACGCCGCTGACGTTAACCGCAACGGCGAGTTCCGGACTAACGGTCAGCTACGCTTCGATGACTACCGCGGTCTGCACGGTGTCGGGAAGCGTGGTGAGCTTCGCGAGTCCGGGAACCTGCACCATCCAGGCGACGCAGGCTGGCAGCACGTACATTGCTGCGGCCACGCCTGTCACGCAGAGCTTTACGGTCAATAAAGAAGCTCAGACCATCACCTGGGCGAGTCCCGGCCCACAGACTTACGGGACTCCGCTCACGCTAAGCGCCACGGCGAGTTCGGGACTCCCGGTGAGCTTTGCTGCCGCTCCTGCTACTTCGTCGGTGTGCACGGTTTCGGGAACCACGGCGACTTTCTTGACAGCCGGAACCTGCACCATCGCGGCAACGCAAGCGGGCAATAGCGACTATGCCGCAGCTCCTACGGTCGGTCACACGTTCTACGTGAATCCTGAAGCTCAGACCATCACCTTCACATCCCTCCCGGCGCGGACCTATGGTGCGGCGCCGTTTACCGTGAGTGCAACGGCAAGCTCCGGACTGACGGTCGCATTTGCATCCACGACCACCTCGGTTTGCACGGTTTCGGTTACGACGGTGACTCTGGTTGCCGCCGGAACCTGCACCATCAAAGCGACGCAGGCTGGCAACGCTGGCTACAAGGCCGCCCCGGCGGTCTCGCAGAGCTTCACGGTTAATAAAGAAGCTCAGACCATCACCTGGGCGAGTCCCGGCCCACAGACTTACGGGACTCCGCTCACGTTAAGCGCCACGGCGAGTTCCGGACTCCCGGTGAGCTTTGCAGCCGCTCCCTCCACTTCGTCGGTGTGCACGGTTTCGGGAACCACGGCGACTTTCTTGACAACCGGAACCTGCACCATCGCGGCAACGCAGGCGGGCAATAGCGCCTACGCCGCCGCTCCTGAGGTCGGTCACACCTTCTATGTGAATCCTGCCGCTCAGACCATCACGTTTCCAAATCCTGGAACGCAGACGGTTGGAGCAGTCGTTACGCTGACTGCGACGGCGAGCTCAGGATTGACGGTCAGTTACACATCCTCCACTTCGTCGGTGTGCACGATTACTACAAGCACCACGGCAACCATGAAAGCCGCCGGAACCTGTACTATCGTGGCGGCTCAGGCTGGCAACGCTGACTACAGGGCCGCCCCGGCGGTCTCGCAGAGCTTCAAGGTGACAGCGGCCAACTAACCACCAACCCTAAAGTTTGTGGCCCGGGGCAACCTGGGCCACAAGCTCAGGTTCACAACAAAGCCTCGCATTTATCTCCCTGACCGCATCCAACTCAGAGCGCAAGGCGATCTTCAACGCTCTGCCGCGAATTCCCTGCAATGCTGGTATGCCGCGAGCGGGGCACAGCGGAGACAGCACGGACCCGGTTCTCTTCGTTCTTTACAAATCCTGTTGGGCTGGCCTTCCGCGTTTTTTCAGGAATAGGGGTATCGCCCTCCGCCGCGGATTTACAGTCAACCTCGCTCCTCCAGCAGTCCATGAAGGCGAAATTCGGAAAATTTTCCTGGCACCTTGGGAGCAGGGAGTGGCAGGATACTGCCCGGCCCACGGTCGAACCGGTTTGAGGGTGGATTCGCGGCGCCGAACTGGCGGACCGACGGGCGGACCGGCCTTGGCCTTGGCGTCGCAGTTGCTTTCAGGGGGTCGTCTGGATTCTACTAGGCAGTGTCCGGAGGCGCGACGCGCCCACTTGAAATGTTCTTTGACCATTTTCACGATTGCCGGCTGTCGTACTTTTGCCGCCGGTCGATTGGCCGCGCCCTCCGAACCGCGCGACGGAACCTTTCATGCCTCTCCGCGGCTGGTTGCAATTCGATGGACAAGTGTCCGTGACTGCAACTCGCGGGCTCTCGCTAAGGCGAGACTGAACTATGGAGTGCGCATTCGGAGAATGAGTGTGAAATTGAACAGCTTTGTAAGGCATGCAATGGTTGCCAGCGTGCTCGTGTTCACCTTGGCCGCTCCAGCCCTGCAAGCCATTGGTCAGCCGCTTCCCAACACCGGCCAGCAGATCACCCCTCTGGCTCCTCGCGATGCGACTTTCTCGTACTTGAATCCAGGTCTGAGCGACGAGCCGCAGTACCTCGCCGGACAGGCAGTGACCAGCGTGGTGAGTCCGGACGGAAAGACTCTCCTGGTCCTCACCAGCGGCTACAACCGGCTCAACAGCCAGAGCACTGGATTACAGATCGCGGCCGACTCCACCCAATTCGTATTTGTTTACGATATCTCCGGCCGCAGGATTCCAGTCCAGAAGCAGGCGATCCACGTCGGCAACAGTTATAGCGGAATTGCCTTCGATCCGTCGGGAACAGCATTCTTTGTACCCGGCGGGGTGAATGACGAGGTTCATATCTACGCGCTTGGACAGGACGGCCTGTGGTCGGAGGCGCCGGGCAGCCCCGTCAGCCTGGGACACAACGGCGTTGGAGTGGGCTTGAAAGTTTACCCACAAGCCGCCGGCGTTGCGGTCACAAGTGACGGCTCCAGGCTGGTCGTCGCCAATTATTTCAACGACTCCATCAGCATGCTTTCAAAATCGGCGACGGCCTGGACAAAGACCGCCGAACTCGATCTGCGTCCAGGCAAGTTGAACCCGCGGGACGCAGGTGTTCCCGGCGGCGAGTATCCTTTCTGGGTTGTAATCAAGGGCAATGACACGGCGTACGTCTCCAGCATTCGCGACCGCGAGATCGTGGTCGTGAATATCCAGGGCAGCGTACCCGTCGTCGTGTCACGGATCAAAGTCCCCGGCCAGCCGAATAAGATGATTTTGAATCGCAGCCAGTCCAGGTTATTCGTAGCCCAGGACAACACGGACTCGGTCGGCGTGATCGATACGAGTACAAATCAGCTTGTGGAAGATATTCCCGTGACTGCGCCGGGGGGACTGCTTCCTGCCTCCAACTCGAACTTCAAGGGGAACAATACCAACAGCGTGACGCTGGCACCCGACGAAAAGCTGCTCTACGTTACCAACGGCTGGATGAACGATGTTGCCGTAGTGCAGTTGGGTGCACTGCCCAACTCAAGCCGCGTCATCGGGCTGATTCCTACCGGCTGGTATCCGAACTCGGTAAGCTTCGCTTCCGACGGCAAGTACATGTACGTCGTAAATTACAAATCCCCAACCGGGCCGAACCCGGGTTTCTGCCAACCGCTGACTACCCGGCAGACGGTAACGTGCCCGGCAAGCAACCAGTACGGACTGCAACTCATCAAGGCGGGACTACAGAGTTTTCCGACTCCGACCGGCAGTGATTTGCAGCGTTTGACCGAGCGGGTGGCCCAGAACAACAATTTCGCGCGCCGTCTCAGCGCCGAAGATGCCGCGAAGATGGCGTTCCTGCACCAGCATATTCACCACGTCATTTACATCATCAAGGAGAACCGCACCTACGACGAGGTTCTGGGAGATCTGGCGGTTGGTAATGGCGACCCGAGTCTTGTGGAATTCGGAGAAGCAATCACGCCCAATCTGCACCGGTTGGCCAGCCAGTTTGTGGATCTTGACAACTTCTACGTCACCGCCGAAGTCAGCATGGACGGCTGGCCGTGGTCCACAGGGGCACACGCCACCGACGTGGTCGAGCGAGAGACGCCACTGGAGTACGCGGGCCGCGGGATGTATGACGACTCGGAAGGCGTCAATCGCAAAGTGAATGTCAGCTATGCCACGCTGGGGGAACGGCTGGCGGCGAATCCCCTGACTCCCAACGATCCGGATGTGATGGCGGGCACGGCGGCTGTCGCGGCGCCCGACGGCCCGGACGACGACGAGCAGGGCGCCGGCTTCCTCTGGAACGCCGCGCTGCGCGCCGGGTTGTCGTTGCGCAACTATGGCTTCTTCATTGATGGAGCTCGTTACAACCTGCCGGCGGCAGAATCGGCGGTCAACATTCCGGAGCTTCCCGACCCCTTTTCTACGACCCCTCCCACAGTCGTGGCATATTCGACCAGCGAGGCATTGCGTCCTTACACCGACCCTTACTTCCGCGGTTTCGACCTGTCGTTTCCGGACTATTACCGGTTCACGGAATGGCAACGGGAGTTCGATACCAATTATGCCAAGGGCGGCCTGCCGGATTTGACCCTGCTGCGCTTGCCGAATGATCACACCGGTAATTACAGCACGGCGATTGCGGGAGTTAACACAGCAGAGCTGCAGGCAGCCGATAACGATTACGCGGTCGGCCTGGTGGTGCAGAAAATCGCCGGCAGCCTCTACAACAACGATACCCTGATCTTTGTCATCGAGGACGATGCGCAATCCGGCGGCGATCACGTGGACTCGCACCGCAGCGTCGCCTTTGTGATTGGCCCCTACGTCAAACAGAACGCCGTGGTTTCGACACCGTACACTACCTTGAGCATGTTTCGAACCATCGAGGATATTCTCGGAATCAGCCACCAGAACCTGAATGATGCCCTGGCTCTGCCCATGGCGGATGTGTTTGAAACAACCGCAAAAGACTGGGCTTTCACGGCAGCACCGTCGGACCTGCTGTACGGGACCAAACTCCCCCTGCCGCCGATGGCTGCCGGACATCATGTTCTCTATCCGAAACACAACGCGGCGTACTGGGCCAGGGTCACGGCGGGGATGGATTTCTCGGATGCGGATCGCATCGACTTCGACCGTTACAACCATATTCTCTGGCGGGGCCTGATGGGTCCCGAGCCCTACCCGTCGATTCGCAGTGGAGTTGACCTGCGTCTGCATCGCGCCCGGCTCTTGCAGCATTACCGGAAGCATTACCGGACAACAAACTCACGGCCAAGGGTGAAATCTCCGGCCAGCCGAAGCGCTATCCATGGGCTGGCAACGCCGGGCCAGTCCGGCAGCTGATTCCGGCGCGGTCGGAACCCACGGGTACGGCAATCTGCGGGTGGACAAATTGCGCTGTCCGGCCAAGAATTAGTGGAGTGACAATCGCCGGAACGGCACCAGTCTGCATGGGAGGAATCGATCGTGGACTATATCAATCTCGGTAAAACCGGCCTCAAAGTTTCCCGCATCTGCCTGGGCTGCATGACCTACGGAGCGCCCACCACGGGCGAACTCAAGGGAGGCAGGCATGCATGGACTCTGAACGAAGAGGAGAGCCAGCCGTTTCTTCGCGAGGCGCTCGATTTCGGAATTAATTTCTTCGACACCGCCAATGTCTATTCCAGCGGCGCCAGCGAAGAGGTTCTGGGGCGATTTCTGAAAGCGAACACCCGCCGCGAAGCCGTCGTCATTGCCACCAAGGTTCACGGCGTCATGCGCGAGGAACCCAATGGCCGCGGCCTCTCCCGCAAAGCCATCTTTTACGAACTCGACGCCAGCTTGCGCCGCCTGCAGACCGACTATGTGGACCTTTACCAGATCCACCGCTGGGACTACGAAACGCCGATCGAAGAGACCCTGGAGGCGTTGCACGACCTGGTGAAGTCCGGCAAGGTTCGCTATATCGGGGCTTCGTCGATGTTTGCCTGGCAGTTCACCAAGGCCCTCTATCTTGCCGACCTGCACGGCTGGACCCGTTTTGCTTCCATGCAGAATCACTACAATCTGCTCTATCGCGAAGAAGAGCGCGAAATGATTCCGCTTTGCCAGTCCGAGGGGATCGGGGTCATTCCGTGGAGCCCGCTGGCGCGTGGCCGCCTGGCTCGCCCCTGGAACAGCGAGAGCACCAAACGCTACGAAACTGACCAATTCGGTAGGAAGATTTACTCCCAAACCGAAGAAGCCGACCACAAGGTTGTGGACCGCCTGGGCGAGGTTGCCGGGAAACGTGGGGTTGGCCGTGCCCAGCTGGCGCTTGCCTGGCTGCTCAGCAAGCCGGGAGTCACCGCGCCCATTGTGGGAGCATCGAAGCCGCACCATCTGCAGGACGCCGTGGCGGCGCTCGCGCTGCGTCTGGAGCCCGCCGAGATTGCTTCGCTGGAAGAGCTGTACACGCCGCATCCCGTTCTCGGCTTCAGTTGAGAGGGATCGCCGCATGGCGGTGCCAAGGACGGCGGTGATTTTGACGGATCGAAGCCGCCACTGGCAGCCCCGTTCTTGTCAATCCGGGAGATCGCAATTCTGTTGCAGATTGCCGGGGGTTGGATCATGATGAGCTCGGTTCGAAGACCCCAGGAAGCGTGAGAGCCATGGCATCCGGAAAAGTGCGACGTAACCCGTTATCTCTCTTCCTTCTCGCAATCCTTGTCTTGGCGGTGGCCGGTTTCGCGCAGAGTTCGACGCCCGCGCCCCGTGCCTCCAGTGAAGTGCAACAGACCGGCAAGATCCTCAGCGTGCGCAAAGTCCCGCTAGGCTACCATTTTGTCAGCCGCTATCCCCAAGTCCGCTACTACCTGCTCTATCTCACGGTCCGCGTATCTGGCAAAACCTACTGCGCCGAGTATGAAACTCCCGTGACCCAGGAGATCGACGGTCTGTTTGCGGCGAGGGACAACGATGTTGCCGTCGTGCTCAGCGGCAAGAAGCTCAGCGTAAGGACGCCCAACGGGAAAATCGTCAAGGCCTTGGTATCGGAGCGGAACCAGTGTTGATCGCCTGAGGCGGCGGCGGGCCCGCAGGAAACCGATGGTTCGCTGATCACGAGACGCGCGGGCCGTTGACGAGGGCGCGATACTGAAAAAACATCTGGGTTCGCCAACGCAGGATCATTCCGAATGCCAGGATGAAAAACAGCGCCGCCGTTTGTTGCACGGAAAGCACCGTATCGAGATAGCCACGCACCGCCACGCGGATTCCGGCGAGCAGAATAATGACGGCGAAAAAGGCGTGCGAGCGCTGCGCCATCACGGTCTCACCTTCGCGCACCAGGCGCGAGGTTCGCAGCAAGGGATAGGCCAGCACCAGCGCCCCGCCCAGGAACGCCACGCCCGCCCATGTCCATGGCACCCGGAAGGCGGGCACCGCAAACATGCAGAACCCCGTGGCCATCCCCAGAGGCGGGATAATGATCTTCTTCGTCGAGACCGCCGTGCGCGATTCCTGCACCCGCCAGATCATGACGGCAATTGCACCGGCGATCGAGGTGATCAGCGATACCACATTAAGAGGAAGATTGGTCATAAGTAAGAAAACTTCGAATGCGATGGAGAGCAAACAGTGCCGGTCGATATCGGCATCCGGAATCGATCCCGGGCGTACTCTTTCAGTTCTTAACCATTCTAAGGCATCCCGGATTTGCCTGTGTACCTGCCTGCCGGCCGCAACCATTGCCACGCCGTTGATTCACGGCGCCGCCCGTGGGCGCGCGTCAGGGCAGCATCGCGGCGGCCATCCCCGCATCCAATGGAGGAGTGGTTGCGAGCCTTATACGCCATTTCTTCTCTGCGCGAAGCTTGACTGAAAGGAGATCGAATGTCTGCTGCGAAAAAACATCTTCCACTTGCGGGTTCCGAACGCACTGCCATGATTGGAGCGCAAACGCTGGGCCCGGCCGACCCCAGCGAACTGGTTGAGGTGACCATCCGCTTGCGCTCCCGGGCCGCAGAGACGCCACCGCCCATTGCCGATGCTGCTTCCGGATCGGCTGGAAAACGCACAATTCTCAGTCGTCATGAGTTCGCCCAACGCCACGGGGCGTCCGGCGAGAGCATTGCCCGGATCGAAGCATTCGCCCGTGAGTGCGGTTTCACCGTGCAAGAAAAGAGCGCGGCGCGCCGGACCGTAATTCTATCCGGCACCCTCGGCGCCATGAGCAAGGCGTTCGGGGTTGAGCTGAAAGAATGCGAGTGCCCGGCCGGCAGATTTCGCGGCCGCACCGGTCCAATTTACATTCCGGCGGAACTTGAGGATGTGATCGAGGGCGTGTTTGGGCTCGACAATCGGCCCCAGGGCAAACCGCATTTTCGTAAACGGCGTGGGCAGGCAATCATTGCTCACGCCGGCGACGTAAATCTCACCTACACTCCGCTCCAGATTGCCGCTCTGTACGGTTTTCCCGCCGCGGTGGATGGTTCCGGCGAGTGCATTGCTCTGATCGAACTGGGCGGCGGATATACCGCAACGGACCTAGCCACCTACTGGACGCAACTCAACCTGGCCACGACGCCGGCGGTGTCCTCGGTTTCGGTAGGAAGCGCCAGCAACGCGCCCACGGGGGACCCGAGCGGACCGGACGCGGAAGTGATGTTGGACATCGAAGTCGCCGGGGCGATTGCGCCCGGAGCAAAGATCGTCGTGTACTTCGCCGAAAATACGGACGCCGGTTTCCTGAACGCGATCACCACGGCGATTCACGACAGCACCAACAATCCATCGGTGCTTTCCATTAGCTGGGGAGGTCCCGAGTCTAGTTGGACGCAGCAGGCGATGACCTCCATGGATGAGGCATTCCAGTCTGCCGGGGACATGGGTGTAACGGTTTGCGTTGCGGCCGGAGACGGCGGTTCAACCGATGGCGTGGACGATGGACTGAATCACGTGGACTTTCCCGCGTCGAGCCCCAATGTGCTGGCCTGCGGAGGAACACGCCTGGTTTCCGCCGGCAACAGCATCACCAGCGAAACGGTTTGGAATGAGCTGGCGAACGAGGAAGGCGCCACGGGAGGGGGAATTAGCGACGTTTTCCCGCTTCCAACCTGGCAAAGCGGAGCCGGCGTTCCCGTCTCGGCCAATCCCAGCGGGAATACAGGCAGAGGCGTACCGGACGTTGCCGGCAACGCCGATCCAACTACCGGCTACGTGACCCTGGTGGATGGGCAATCCGGGGTCATTGGAGGCACCAGCGCCGTGGCTCCGCTCTGGGCCGGGTTGCTGGCGCTGGTCAACCAAAGCGTGGGAAAGCCGGTCGGGTTCGTCAATCCATTGCTGTATCAGGACGCGGTGACGCCGGGGGATTGCAGAGACATCACCTCCGGCAACAACGGCGCCTACTCGGCGGCCATTGGATGGGATGCATGCACCGGCCTTGGCTCGCCGATCGGAACCGAAGTTGCCGCGGTTCTGGGAGCACCGGCGCCCGCTCCAACCCAAAACACGGACGCTTAGCAATCCGGGCTCGTGCGGTTTCATCTGGTCGTCATCCGCCGCGCGTCGGGTTCCCAGGCCAGGCACAGAAGTCGCAGGCTGACGGCGGCAATCTAAGAGGGCAGCACGCCCACCGGCTCGGGTGCAGTTCCCAGGTGCGGAGCTTGGCCAGACTCCACCGCGTCCTTGGCCGCAACCTTGCTCATCAGGACATCGACCGCCTCGGCTACCGTATAGCTCTGCTTGCCGCCAGGAAGAAACCGCAGCACGCACGCCAGATCGTCTCCGGTCGTCACCAGACCGGGTTCCACATCGCCATTGCGCTGCACCTGCTGCAGGCCGATGTCGGCCAGCAGGCAGTTGCACAGGCATTTGCGCCCAACCGTCTCCTCAAAAACTCCGCCCTTGGCGATATAAACGTTTTCCGGCTCCGAAGGACAGCGATAGGCGATCGAGCCGCTTGGGCTGCGGTAAGCTTGGCGCAGTATGCCGATGTCGCAGACGCGGGTGCGGTTGCGGTAGACATCCGCCTCGGAGGTGGTGCCCTCAAGCTGTGCTGCCTTGAAAGGAAAACCGGTGGGCGAAGACAGCGGGTCCGTGAACACCGAACTTTCGCCGCGCTTGATCTTCTCCAACAGGGAGCGCTTGTAGTCCTCGCGCAGGCCTGATTCCTCGCAGAAAGCAAACACCGTGCCCACCTGCACGCCCGCGGCACCCGTTTCCAGCGCTTCCACAATCTTTTCTGGCGTGCCATAGCTTCCCGCAAGCCAGAAGGGAAGCCCGCTCTGGCGAATCTTGTCGAGATCGACGTGGTCGCGCTCGCCGTAAATGCATTCGCCCCTCTCGTTCAACACCATCTGTCCTCGCGGAGGAGCGTTGTGCCCACCCGCCGTCGGCCCCTCGATCACAAATCCGTCCACCTTGCCGTTAGAGCGGCGAACCATGGTGGTGGCCAGCGTGTTGGAGGAGATGATGGCCAGGAACTGGGGGCGCTCCAGAGGCGGCATCGGCTGCCCGAAACACTCCTGCGGGTCGAAGCGCATCAGGCAATCGTCGTCCGCCTGTGCTCCGCTGACCGACAGGGGATAGCTGGCCGGTTGACCGGCGGCAAATGCATCCAGCACACCAGGAACCTTCAGCGGAATTCCCGCGCCCATCAGGATGTAGCCGACCCCGGCCAGCATGGAGCCATAAATGGAAGCCAACAACGGAAGTTGGAGCTTCTCCATGCAGTTGATTCCCACCGGGTTGGAATGGCCTTCACGCGCCAGCGCCACTTCCACAAAGTTGGAGACCACGAGCAATTCGGCGTTCTCGCGCGAATTGACCCGCGCCAGCATCGGATTCAGCCGGTACGGCGAGCCCGCAGGTCTGCCGCCGGCAACGTAATGTTTCGCCAGGATGCGCTCGGCCATGGCGGGAAAGGGGAACAAGGCCAAGCCGCGGCGCATATGCCCGCCCGGATCGCCGTCCTGCAAACGCCGGGAAAAAATTGTGTCCAGCGCCGTGCTGGATACAACCCCGAGTTGCCCGGTAAGCGAGACAGCTCTCGCCAGCCGCCAATCGGAAACGCCCGCGCCCATGCCGCCCTGGATCAGTATAGGAAGATGACTCATGTGCCAATTGTCGCAGGCATCGTCCGCAGCCCTAGGTCATAGTTTTGTATTACTTGCAACAGGGCGAAGAACTCTGCTTCTGGAAACTCCCAAACGGGATATCCGCGCGGCCGCTGCGAAACGCTACAGCGTTTATCACCGGCCGCCGCACCGGCCGATCCGTCGCAGGGAAATACGCCGCAAGCCGATTCCAGCAATCGCGCTACTCACAAAAAAGGAGCGGAGGGATTAGCCTCCGCTCCAGCTTCGTGGTTCCTCTTTATTTGAAATTGGTAAGTGAATTCCCGCTATATGAACATCTCATCGGTTGAAACTGGCTTGGCGCGCCTAGTTTTGCGTCTGCCTAGAAAGCTTCCCAAGCCTGCCGCCACGCCTTCCATCAGCCCATTCGCCTGCCGCAGTGGAGACATGACCACATGCTGCAGAGCTTCCACCGTAACGTCGGCGCGCTGCAGCGTGCGGGTGGCCAGCACATCCATATTGGCCGTCTGGGTTCGCGCGACGCCGACAATTTCAGTCATGGCTTCGTCGATCTTGCCGGCCTGCGAGCGCACCAAGTCCGAAGTCTCGGCCAGATTCGAAATCACCGTCTGGACCTTTGGCGCACTCTCCTCAACCCGGCTCAAGGCCTTTTCGACCAGCGGCAGAACCTTCAAAACCAGCGGCAGAACCTGCTCGTTCACCCGGGTCGCCAGCGCGTCAACGTGCTTGCCCGCTTTGCGCGTCGATGCGTAGATGCCCGCCAGGATCAGTGTTTGCAACACAACCGCAACCGCGGTCACCGCAATGAAAGCGATGATTAAGGTTGTTTCATTCATGATGGCCCGTCCATACGCAGGCAAGACCATCGAGCCGACGGCCTCGCTGCGGCCAATCCTTGCGAACGATTACAGTTTGGGGCTGTCGGGATCGGGAATCGGATCCTGAGTCGCATCCCGGTACGCCTGGCGGCCTGCTTCAAACGCCGAACGGATGTTGTCTTTCTGCTGCGCGATCACGTCCTTGCCGCGGTCGGCCCATTGCTGTGCCTGTTCCTTGTACTTGCGAGCGCGCTCCTGCACCAGCTCACGGCCTTCTTCAGCCGCACTCAGAATTGATTCGCGAGTCTCCCGGCCGGATTTGGGCGCATAGAGCACGCCGACTGCTGCGCCAATGCCCAGTCCCGCCAGAAACCACAAAATACCAGCCCCGCTGCAACTGGAACCGCAGTTCTCATCAGCCATAAAACGCCTCCTCGATAAACCTTTAGCCCTGCATCCTAGCACCCGTTTTGCGGAATTACAAACCTCTATTGCTCATGTCTCCGCCCCGGAAGCGGCGCCATTGCCTGGTTGCCCGACCTCTGCCGCCGCCGGGCCGGAGAGCGGGAGCACCCGAAAATTGACGATCCCAATTCCTGATTGTGACGTGGGTCACACGTTAACGTGACGAATCTACTAAGACGCATCCCGCCACTTTGTATAATCTGCATAGTCCTTGCTTCGGATTGGTTTGGATAAGGTTGGGCGGGGATTTATTTCTATGCCACTGGTTTGGCTTCGAGTTGCGACCGTGCTCTACGGGGTGGGGCTGGTCCATGCAATCCTGATGCTCCGGCAGAAGGGCGAGCGTTCCGGAAGGATCGCTGCGCCGGCTGTGTGCCTGGGCATGGTCTTTCATTTCGTTTCCCTGGTGGAGACCGCGGTGCTGTATGGCTACGCGGAGCTGCTGACCATTCGCCACGCTGAGTCCGCCTTGGCTCTCATCATCGCCGTCATTTTCGCCGGCCTGTATCTCCGCTACAAGACGGCTTCTCCCGCGGCTTTCATCTTTCCGCTGGTCTTCATTCTGACTTTTGCGTCGGCCATTGCGCAGCATTCGGTGACCATTTCCTCCTCCATCTTTGGCGGCTGGATTTTCTTCCACGTCTGCACCTTGATTTTTGGCTATGCCATGCTGTTTCTGAGTTTTGTTTCCAGCCTGCTGTACCTGGTGCTTTCGCGCCAGCTCAAGCGCAAGCAAACTTCGCCATGGGCGGCGCGCATGCCCGCGTTGCAGGAAATCGACGAGCTTGGCTACAAGGCCTTGCTGCTCGGTTTCCCCTTTATGACCATCGGCCTGCTCGCCGGTTCCGTAGTCGCCGAGGAGCGCTTCGGAGCCGCTTTTGCCGCCGATCCCAAGGTGTTGCTCTCGCTGCTGATGTGGGGGATCTACCTGACCTTGCTTTACACCCGCTGGAGCGCTGGATGGCGGGGCCGGAAAGCCGCCTACCTGGCCAGCTTCGCCTTCCTCGTCGCGGTCTGCGCCTGGGGAGCGAATTATCTGAGCAAGCTGCATAGGTTCATCGCCCCATGAATTTCTCCGTGTTGGGTGTCAATCACAAGACGGCGCCGGTGGAAGTGCGGGAGCGCTTCGCCATCTCCGAGTCGCGTTTGCCCGAGGCCCTGGCCAGGCTGACCGCGATGGATGGCGTTGAAGAGGGGATGATCGTCTCCACCTGCAACCGGGTGGAAATCTTCGCCCGCTCGCAGAACGGCAATTGTGATCTGCAGAAGTTCGTGCGCGACTACTTTGGATTCAGCGCCGGCGAGTACGAGCCCTATATCTTCGAACACCAGCAATTGGAGGCCGTCAAGCACGTCTTTCGCGTCGCTTCCAGCCTGGATTCCATGGTCGTCGGCGAGTCGCAAATCCTGGGACAGGTCAAGGAAGCCTACGCCACCGCGCGTGCCGTCGGAGCCGTCAATTCGCAGCTCGATCAGCTTTTGACACGCGCTTTTGCGGTGGCCAAGAAGGTCCGCAATGAGACCACCATTGCCACTTCTTCGGTCTCCATCGCCTCGGTAGCCGTGGAGCTGGCGGAAAAAATCTTCGGCAGCCTCACCGGCAAGTCCGTGTACTTGGTGGGAGCCGGCAAAATGTGCGAACTGGCCGCCCGCCATCTGATCGCCCACGGAGCCAAGAAGATCTACGTTGGCAACCGGACGTATGACCGCGCCGTGGCGCTGGCGGAGAAGTTTGACGGCGAAGCCATCCCCTTTGATCGCCTCTATGACACCGCGCCGTGGGCCGATATCATCATCAGTTCCACCGGCGCGCCCCATGTCATTTTCCGCAAGGAGCACGGCGAAAAGTTTCTCCAGGCGCGCAAGAACCGCCCCATGTTCTTCATCGACATCGCGGTGCCGCGCGACATCGATCCCGCCCTCAATGACTTGGACGGAATCTTTGTTTACAACATTGACGATCTGCAGCAGGTGGTGGCGTCGCACATCGGAGACCGGCGCAAGGAAGCGGTTCGCGCCGAGTTGATGGTGGAAGAGGAAGTGCGCAAGTTCGAGCAGCGCGCCCTGACCGCCGACGTGGTCCCAACCATTGTCAGCCTGCAGCAGCATCTGGAAAACCTGCGCCAGGCCGAGCTGGACCGCGTCCGTGGCCGCCTGGGAAATCTCTCCCCGGAACAGGAGATGGCCGTCGAATCGCTCACCCGCGGTATCATCAACAAGATCATGCACACGCCGATTACAACCCTGAAATCGGCGGCGCGCGATCCGGAATCGACAACCGTGGTCGATGTAGTTCGCAAGCTCTTCAACCTGCGCACTGAAACCGCTCCTGAGCCGGCGCCCATGGCAATCGTTCCGGCTCCAGCGCGGCAGCCGGCGGCAAACGCCGAACCAGCCCCACCGTTGGCCGCAGGTCAAAATCGGAAATAAGTAAAGGAAGTTGGAATGGCCCTGCTTCGCATCGGATCCCGCGGTTCACAGCTTGCACTCTGGCAGGCCCATCACATCTCGGCCTTGCTGCGCGAGCGGGGACACGAGATCGAGCTTGAAATCATCAAGACCACGGGCGACAAGATCACCGGCGTGGCGCTCGCCAAGGTCGGTACCAAAGGAATGTTCACCAAGGAAATCGAAGAGGCTCTCGAAGAAGGCCGCGTGGACCTTGCCGTGCACAGTCTCAAGGATCTCCCCACCACGCTGGCCGGCCCCTTTGAGATCGCTGCCATCACCGAGCGCGTCGATCCCCGCGACGCTTTCCTGTCGATTGATTATGACAGCGTGCATGCCCTGCCGTTGGGCGCGCGCGTTGGCACCAGCAGCCTGCGCCGCCAGGCCCAGCTCAAGCAGTTCCGTCCGGACCTGGAAATTTTTCCCCTGCGCGGCAATGTGGACACGCGTGTCCGCAAGCTGGAAGAGGGCGCATACGACGCCGTGATCCTGGCCGCTGCGGGGCTGAAGCGTCTCGGCAAGACGCAGCACATCAAGGAGATTCTCGATCCGGAGATCATGTGCTCGGCCGCCGGACAGGGCGCGCTCGGCATTGAAATTCGCCTGGGTGACGCGAAGATGCGTGCAACGCTCGCCTTCCTCAACCACGAGCCATCGCGACTGGCTACGGTTTGCGAGCGCGCTCTGCTCAACGAGCTTGGCGGCGGCTGCCAGGTTCCCATCGGCGCCTACGCGGTGGCCGCCAACGGCGAAATCAAGCTGACGGCCATCTGCGCCCGTCCCGACGGCAGCCAGTTGCTGCGTGAGAGCGGCAGCGGAACTGATCCGGTCGAGCTCGGCCAGCGCATCGGCAAGCTCCTGCTGGGCCGCGGCGGGGACAGGATTCTGCAGGATGTAGCAAACGAGAACGCGGCCAGCACCACGCCAAGCTGAACCCCGGGGCAGGAGCAATGAGCGAGGAGAATTACAGTGCATCACCGGCGCCATTAGAGGGTTGGCGCATTCTGGTTTCACGCACCCGTCAGCAGGCTGGCGTGCTTACCGAAGGTCTGCGCGCGCTGGGCGCCGAGGTCTATGAGATTCCCTTCATCGAGATTCGTCCGCCGCGTTCCTTCAAAGCGCTCGACGAGTCGCTCAAACTGGTGGCCGAGTACGAGTGGCTGATCCTGACCAGCGTGAATGGCGTACGCGCCATGTTCGATCGCATGGCCCTGCTCAACATTTCCCGGCGGGCGCTGGCTCACCTCAACATTGCCGCCATCGGTCCGGCCACGCGGGCGGCCATCGAGCGTGAAGGTTTAAAGGTTGCCGTAACACCCAGGGAGTACGTCGCCGAGGCAATTGTGGAGTCGCTGGCTGACAAGGTCAGCGGCAAGCGGGTTCTGCTTTGCCGCGCCAAGATCGCCCGCGACGTCATTCCCCGCGAACTGCGCCAGATGGGTGCGTTTCTGGATGTGGTGGAAGCCTACGAAACGGTGATCCCGCAGAGTTCGCGGGTTGAACTTCGCGCCGTTCTGCGCGATCCGCGCCGCCGCCCTCATGTCATCACTTTCACCAGCTCATCGACCGTCAACAACTACGTCGCCCTGCTCGGCATTCGTTCGGGACATTCGCAACTGGTGGAAGGCGTACTGAACGCCTCCATCGGTCCAGTCACCTCCGACACCCTTCGCCACTTCCAGTTGAGCGTGGACGTGCAGGCGGCCGAGTACACCATTCCCGGGCTGATCGCAGCCATGGTAAGGCGAGCCGGCGCGGACGCTCTTCCTCCGCAACCCCAGCCGGTCCTCTAGGCGCAGGTTACCTTGGGTCCACGGACTCTTTGCCGGGGAGTATTTCCGGCAAGGTTGTCTTTGGGAAAAGGTGTCATGAATGGAACTGTTTGGGTTTCGTCGGACTTTCAGGCCGCGGCCTGCGCTGTTGGCTGGCGTATTCTAAAGTAGTCCCGCGGCGCTCGTGGCTTTGGAAGTACGGGGTGGATTCTTTTGTTGAAGAGGTTATTCAGGTCGCCAAGGCTGCATCTGCCTGTCGTTGCCTTGGTATGTTTCGGCATCTTTACTTCCTCGGTGTGTTTCTTTGCGCTGCGCTCGCTTGAGGCCGAAAAGGCCAAGGCCGCTTTTCAGCGGGTCGCGGCCCAGCGCATGGACGACCTGCAATCCGATCTGGATCTCACCGTCAGCACGGTCGTTTCCGTGGGGGCATTTTGCGAGTCGCGCGGTCCCGTCACCCGTTCCTCGTTCGCTGCTTTCGCGGCGTCGCTGCTGTCGGGCCGCGATCCTGGCATCCAGGCCCTGGAGTGGGCTCCCCGCGTCTCCTCGTCCGGGCGAGGCGCCTTTGAGAGCTCGGTTCGCGCCTCCGGTCTGCCCGAATTTGAAATTCGCGACCGTCTGGTACTCGGGCGGATGATTCGCGCCGGTGACCGGCCTCTCTACTTTCCCGTGCTCGCCGTGCAGCCCAGCGCGGGCAATGAACTCGCGCTCGGCTTTGATCTGCTTTCCCTCAAGAGCCGTGGCGATGCCATCCTGCGCGCCGCCTATACCGGCGAACTCACCTCGACCCAGCGCATCACCCTGGTTCAGGAGACCTCGGGCCAGTACGGCATCCTCATCCTCCGCCCCGTCTTCCGTCAAGCGGATGATTCCCTGGGCAAGCGCGAGTTGCGGGGCTTTGCCCTGGGCGTGGTACGCATCGGCAATGTCGTCGAAAAGCGCGGCGCCAATTCCGGAGTGGATCTGGCGATTACCGATCTCACTGCGCCCGCCGCCGAGCAGCAACTGTACCCGTCCGCCGGAAAACAGCCTCGGCCGGTTTCGTCTTTCACGCAGTACCGCACCATTGCGGTCGGCGGACGCAACTGGCGTCTGGCTGCCACGCCGATGCCCGGCGCGTTCATGCCCAGCAAAAGCTACAGCTATGGAGCCAGCGCGCTTTGTCTCCTGTTTACCCTGCTGGTGGCGGCCTTGATGGCGGATACGCTCGACCGGCGCTGGCAGGTGGAGCGCGTGGTTGAAGCGCGCACCGGCGCCCTCAACACGGCCACCACCTCGCTGGCCGAAGCTCATCGCGGCTTGGAGGAGAGCGAAGCCCGTTTCCGGCGCCTGGTCGAGGACTCGCCCAATGCCATCGTCGTTGAGCGCCAGGGAAAAATTGTCCTCGTGAACCGCGCCGCCGTGGAGATGTTTGGTTTTGACGCGACCCTTGACTTTGTGGATCACACCCTGGCGGAGTTTGTGGTTCCCGAGCGCAGGGCAGAGGCGGAAAAGCTGGTGAGCGAACTCTACGCGCGGGAGATGCGGATTGCCTCACGCGAAACCCGCGGACTGCGCCGCGACGGATCCGTGGTGGATATCGACGTGTCAGCGTCGTCTTTTCTCCAGGCGGGTCAGCAAACCATCCAGGTCACCCTGCGTGACATTTCCCAGCGTAAGCACGACGAGGCCGAGAATGCCCGCCTCATCAGCGCCATCGCGCAGGTCGCCGAATCCATCGTCATGACGGATCTGGACGCCAGGGTCGTCTATGTCAACCCGGCCTTCGAGCGCCTCACCGGCTACACCCGAGGCGAAGTGCTGGGAAAGAATCCGCGGGTGCTGAAAAGCGGGCGTCATGGCGAGGCGTTCTACACCGGACTCTGGGATGCGCTGAAGGCCGGCGAAAGCTGGAGTGGCCGTTTCATCAACCGCGCCAAGAACGGCAAGCTGTTTACCGAGGAAGCCACCATCTCGCCGGTCGTCAACCGCAAGGGTGAGACCATCAACTACGTGGCCGTCAAGCGCGACGTAACCCAGGAAATCGAGCTGCAGGAACAGCTTCACCAGTCGCGCAAGATGGACGCCGTCGGCCGTCTGGCCGGGGGCGTGGCGCACGACTTCAACAACATGCTGATGGTCATCGTCAGCTACGCCGACCTGCTGGCAACCGGCTTGCGCGACAACGAGCCCATGCGCAAACACACCGAGCAGATCCTGCGCGCCGCGCAGCGCGCTGCTTCGCTCACCCGGCAACTGCTGGCCTTCAGCCGCAAGCAGGTGCTGGCGCCGCAAATCCTCGATTGCAATTCCATCCTTCTGGAAACCAGCAGCATGGTCCGCCGTCTCATCTCGGAAAATATCGACCTGCGGTGCGATTGCGCGCCGGAGCTTTGGGCGGTCAAGGCTGACGCCGACCAGATGGTTCAGGTGATTCTCAATCTCTGCCTCAACTCGCGCGATGCCATGCACAGCGGCGGATCGCTCGTCCTGGCCACCCGCAACTCCGATACCGGCGATGGCTTCGTCGAAATCTCCGTCGCCGACACCGGCGTCGGAATTTCTCTCGAACTGCAGGAAAAACTCTTCGAGCCGTTCTTTACCACCAAGGAGCGCGGCAAGGGAACCGGGCTCGGCTTGGCCACCGTTTACGGCATCGTTCAACAATCCGGCGGATACATCCGCGTAAAGAGCACGCCGGGCGAGGGAACAACCTTCACCATCCATCTTCCGCGCTGCCTGGAACCCGTGCCATCCGTGCAGGTTGCCATGTCCGAGCCGTTCCTTGCCCAGCCAGGCCTTGTCCTGGTGGTCGAGGACGAGGATGCCCTGCGCGAAGCCATCGCCGAGCATCTCCGCAATCATGGATACGAGGTGCTGGTCGCCGCCGACGGCATTCAGGCCCTGGATGTACTGGCCATGAACCCGGATGTGTCCGTCCTGGTCTCGGATCTCATCATGCCCCGCATGGGCGGCCGCGAACTGGTTCGCCAAGCCATCAAGAGACGCCCCCACCTTCGCGTCCTCATGATGTCCGGCTACGACGACCAGGCCTCGAGCTCGGACCATGACGGCGAAAGCTCCCCAGTTTGCCTGCAGAAGCCGTTTTCCATGAACCTTCTGCTGACCCGCCTCGCCGAGTTGAGCGTCCGTCCGGACGCGGTGCCGGAGTCTCCGGTCATCGCTCCTCCACAAAACCCGATGGCATGAAGAACGCGCCTCCGTGGAGACGCGTCGTGAGGAAACCACCAGCCAACTCATGTGGCCGGAGCAGCCTGCCTTTCGCGGTTGCCGCTCAGCCGGACCGTTTCACCCTGTCGGCATACTTGGCGCGCACCTTGGCCACCTTCGGGGCGACGGCAAAAAGGCAGTAGGGCTGGTGGGAGTTGTTGGCAAAATAATTCTGGTGGTACGCCTCGGCTTTCCAGAACGTGCCCGCCGGCTCGATGGCAGTCACAATCGGTGCGTCGAACACCCGCTTCGCCGTCCACTCGGCGATTACCCGCTCGGCCTCGGCCCGCTGCCGTTCGTCAAGCGCGAAAATCACCGAGCGGTATTGCACCCCCACGTCGTTGCCTTGCCGGTTCAGCGTCGTGGGATCGTGTGCCGTAAAGAACACTTCCAGCAATTCGGCGTAAGAGATCCGCTGCGGGTCGAATTCCACCCGCACCACTTCCACGTGTCCGGTCTTCCCGGTGCACACCTGCTCATAGCTGGGGTGGTCCACGGTGCCGCCCATGTAGCCGTTCTCTACCGTCAGCACGCCCTCCAACTGCAGCAGCGCCGCCTCCACGCACCAGAAGCATCCTCCGCCCAGTATCGCCGTTTCTGTATTTGCCATAGCCATTTCGATGCCTCGGTCCGGCCAAAGGATGCGCCCTGGCGAGCGTTCGCTCCGCCGCTGGGATTTTCGCCCACTTGGTTTAGTCCCGGCTTCGCCTGTGGCATAATGCATCCACTGAATGTGGAGGCCCGAATGCCCAAAGCAATTCCCGAAGGTTATCACACCCTGACCCCGTACCTTGTCGTGCCGGATGGAGAGGTTATGCTGCGATTTCTGCACGATGCGTTCGCGGCGGATCTCCGCGAGCGCTTCAACCGGCTGGACGGAACCCTGCAGCACGCCGAGCTTCAGATCGGAGATTCCCGCCTCATGCTAGGCCAGGCCAACCAGCAGTTTGCACCGCGCCCGCAAACTCTCTACGTCTACGTTGCCGATGTCGATGCCGCCTACCAGCGCGCTCTCGATGCCGGAGCCAAACCCCTGATGCCGGTGGCCAATCAGGATTACGGAGACCGTAGTGGCGGCTTTGAAGATCCAGCCGGAAACTGGTGGTGGGTCGCAACCCATGTCGAGGACGTGACTCCCCAGGAAATCCAGCGCCGCGCCCAGGCCCAGGAAGCGCTGCACTCGAAGTAGTTGCGGAGGCAGGTGTTCGCGCGGTGCCCGCGCCCAGGCTCCCAAGCGGGCACCGCGTGTGTTTATTTTGCCGCTCCCGGTGCAAACATTAGCTAATCAGATTCTTTCAGATATTTGTTTAGCTCACAGATAAACCAGTAGTTACCAGCTTCCAAAACTTTCGTTATACATCCCATAGAAATAATGACTTTGCCTTGGACGCCATTCTAGGCCATGCTTTTTGTACGGATGCTGATGTGGATTGTCGGCGTGTAGTTCTGAAGCTCCTACGCCATCTGGCCTAATGTGCGGGTCAAGCACTCTTCGTCATTCCCCTAATTGTCCCATTTCCACCCGGCTCCGGCCGGGTACTTTTTTGCCCGCCGGACCGCCTCCCATCCATGCCGGATTCCCCCGGGAGTTTTGCCCTCGATTTCCCACGGCGCATGACTGCCGCGCCCGTGTTGGTGGCCGAACTAGGTTCCTTGCTTTACAATGATCCGGTCATGCTGCTCAACGGAATCTTTCCCGCCATCACCACTCCCTACTATGCCGACGGACGTCTCTACCTGAAGAAGCTGGAGTACAACGTCGATCGCTACGGCAAAGGCCCCATCACCGGAATCGTTGTTCTCGGTTCCACCGGCGAAGTAGTGCTGTGCAACGGCGAGGAGAAGCGCGAGCTTCTGCGTACCGCCATTGCCGCCGCTGCGCCCGCCAAAGTGATGATCGCCGGCTGCGGACATGAGTCCGTGCACCAGACCACGCAGACCTGTGAATACGCGGCCTCGCTCGGCTATGACGTTGCCATGGTGCGCACCCCGCACTATTACCGCGCCCAGATGACGCCGGCGGCGATGCTCAACTATTACCGCACCGTGGCTGACCGCTCGCCGCTGCCCGTCCTGCTCTACAACTTTCCCCAGTGCACCGGCTACGATCTCCCGGTGGAACTCGTTGTCGAACTCGCCGAGCACGCGAACATCATCGGCATCAAGGAATCCTCAGGCGATCTGGCCAAGGTCGAGCGCATTGTCCAGCGCACCCGCCACATCAAGCGCCAGGTGAGGACCACGCACGACTTCCAGCCGGTTACCGCGCGTATGTTGAAGAAGGCGGCCACGGCTCCCGCTGGCGAGCTGGTCACGGCCGGGGCGCTGGCCTCTACGGCTGGCGCGCCGTCGGCAAATCCGCTAGCTCAATCCGTGGTCGAGTCGCCAGCCCCGCCCTCGTCGGCTGCCGTGGAAGTCGTTGGCGATCTGCGCACCCGGCACAAGGAAGTTGGCTTCCAGACTCTGGTCGGCTCGGGCCACAAGCTACAGGTGCTGCTCAACGTGGGAGCCGTCGGCGGCATCCTTGCCTTTGCCTCTTGCGCGCCCACCGCCTGCTATGAGGTTTACGCGGCTTTCAAGGACAACGACTACAAGCTTGCCGAGGAGAAGCAGCAACGCATTGAAGCCGCCAGTGCGCGCATTGTGAGCGAGCTGGGCATCGCTGCGGTCAAGTACGCCGCGGACCTGAACGGCTACTACGGCGGCAATCCGCGCCTGCCCCTGCTGCCGCTCACTTCCACCCAGCGCAAAGAGATTGAGCGCCTCATGGTGGACATCAAGAGCTGACCCCCAAGCGGAGTAACTCCATGCGTGACTCAGAAGCTCCCGACACGCCCTGCGGCTGCACCAACTGCTACCGTCTGTTCTCCTATGCGGATATCGCCGACTTCTGGGACGATGGCGAAACTCCCGTCTGCCCCTGCTGCGGCTCGGACAACGTCATCATCTCCACCCCGGAGATGATCGTGGATGCGCATTGCCTGTTCGCCATGCGCAAGACGTATCACTGAGGAAAAATTATCAATTTCGTGGAGACAGCCATGGATTACGAGATCACTCCGCGGGAGGTCAGGCAGCGCCAGGAGCGCCACGAGGAGCTCATCGTGCTCGACGTGCGCGAGCCATGGGAACGCCAGGCCGCCAGCATCGTTGGCAGCCAGTTCATTCCCATGGCGGACCTTCCCTCCCGCCTGCAGGAGCTCGACCCCGATCAGCACATCGTCGTCTACTGTCACCACGGCGCGCGCTCGCTCTCGGTTACCGACTGGCTGCGCAAACAGGGTTACGAAAAGGTGCAGTCCATCGCCGGAGGCATCGAGCGCTGGTCGCTGGAGATTGATCCCAAGGTTCCGCGCTATTAGCGGGCGCGCCTAGCTCGCCGCCGGATGCAGCTTTTTTAACAGCTCGGCCACGTTTGCGGAGAAGTGGCGAACCGTCTTCATCCCCTCCTCGTCGTTCAGCGCCTCGCCCGGCTGTCTTCCGAACACCAGGTTCCAGTAGCTGGAGCCCGGCACGATCATGTCGGTGCCAAGGAAGAACATCATCATCTGCTGCAGGGCCATGGTTTGCCCGGCGCGGCGGGCGACGGCAATCGGGCCGCCAACCTTTCCGGTCAGGAACTGGTCTGAGTTTTTCGAAACATATCCAATGCGCTGCAGCGCGCACATCACGTCTCCGCGGGCGCCCGAAAAGTATACCGGCGAACCCACAATCAACCCTTCGGCAGCGCGAACCTTGTCCATGATTTCATTCAGTCCGTCATTCAGGCCGCACTTCCCGGTTGTGACGCATTTGCGGCAAGCGATGCAGGACTCGATTTTCATTCCCGCAAACGAAATAATCTCGGTGCTGACTCCGTGTTCTTCAATTACCTTCGCGCATTCCTCGATCAACAGTGCGGTATTGCCTTTCGGCTTGGGGCTGCCGCTTATTAAAAGCACCTTCATGATTGCCCTCCCGCAAAGTATTGTGACACGTTGAGCAAACCAGTTCAGCCCTAAAATTGAAATGGCTGATTCGGCGTATAGTGTCCCTTGGCGGCTCCGTATGCCCACTGCACTCCATCCCGCGCGCTGGTGGCAAACCTTCCCTGACGGGCGTATTCACTGCTATCTCTGCCCGCGCCACTGCCACATCGGCGAAGGCCAGCGCGGCTTCTGTTACATCCGCGAGAACGTTGCCGGCGAGCTGGTGCAAAACGCCTACGGACGTCCTGCCGCCATGGCCATCGATCCCATCGAGAAGAAGCCGCTCTTTCACTTCCACCCCGGCTCGCCGATTCTTTCCCTGGGCACGGCGGGATGCAACCTCGGCTGCCAGTTCTGCCAGAACTTCGATATCAGCAAGGCGCGCTCGGTGCAGCAAAGCTCCAGCCATATGTCGCCGCAAGAGGTCGTCGATCTCGCCATCGCCCACGGCTCGCCCGCCATCGCCTTCACCTACAACGAGCCCACCATCTGGGCGGAGTTCGTCATCGACATTGCCCGCGCCGCACACCTCGCGGGGCTCAACACCGTCATGGTCTCCAACGGATACATCACGCGCGAAGCTTTCTTCGAGGTCTACGAGCACATCGACGCCGCCAACATTGACCTGAAGGGTTTCAGCGAGGATTTCTACGCCAAGGTTACGCTCTCGCACCTGGCGCCCGTGCTTGACGTGCTGCGCTGGCTGCGCCGCGAAACCAGTGTCTGGTTTGAACTCACCAACCTCATCATCCCCGGATTGAACGACGCGCCCGCCGAGACCACGGAACTCTGCGAATGGATTCTGGGCGAGCTGGGCGACGATGTGCCGCTGCACTTCACGGCTTTCCATCCCGACTTCAAAATGCTGGACCGCGCGCCCACGCCGCCCGGGACCATCCACCGCGCCCGTCTCATTGCCAGGGAACGCGGCCTCAAGTTCGCCTACGAAGGCAACATCGTGACCCGCGAGGGCGGCAACACAATCTGCCCCGGCTGCGGACGCATCCTCATCCGCCGCTCCTGGCACCGCGTAGAACGCTGCGAGGTCGTCCACGGCCGCTGCCCCCATTGCAACGCAACCATCGCCGGCCGCTTCGACTGAACGCCATGCTGCGTCCGCATTTTGAGAGTGTCATCCTCCGCGCATTTGCGGGGGCGTCCGCTTGTTTGAGGGTGTCTGCCTTCGCGTATTTTCCTGACGGTGTCATCCTGAGCAACGCGAAGGACCCCAGCGCAGCCCAATCCCCTCGCACCGTCTCAAGCCTTTCAGCCGCCAATTGATCCTTCTTTGCGGCGGGCCGGCTGGGTGGTCCAAGTCTGTGCAGCAAAGGAAACTGACGGTGCGCCACATCTGCCGGCAGATATAGGGCACCCTCGAAGGGAGAGCGGAGATGTGTGCCACCAGCCCGCTCCCCCCGGGCCTCCTACTAGGCGGCCTTCAATTCGCGCTCGTTACGTAGCATAGAGCGCAACTGCTCCCGAAGCTCGGGCGTGTGTTGGTGTCCGTGGGATTGGACGGCATGCTGCACGGCGATATTCAGTACCTCTTCTTCGCTTCCCGAGATAGCGATGTCGCAAGGGTTTTCGGTTGGGAACCAACGGCAATCAATGACTTTTCGTTCTGTGACCATGACTCACCCCCCATGGTGATGTTGGCGCATAGCTTAGCCTCGTTCAGCGACGAGGTCAACCCTGCTGTTTTCCGGAACCTAAGTCAATCGACGGTCTCAAACTGACGCCGGGCGCCCCACATCTGCCGCAGTCAGTAGTTGTGGGACTAGCGAGCCCGGTGCCCCACATCTGCTGACTGCGGCAGATATTGGGCACCCTCGATGCGAGAGCAGAGACGTGGCCACCGGACGAATTCCTCCCATTTGGGTAGTAGGCATGGCGCAGTCAGTGAGAGCACCATTCCTCCCGTCTGGGGATCTAAGATTAAGCACGCCGACATGTTTATGGTTCCATTGCGTGCCTGAAAACCGCGTGTGGCTGTTTGGAAACTGTTTACGTTCCTACAAAGAAATGCCAATACTTAGCTCTGTCAACACTAGCCCGAAGTGTTTCCAGGAGGACACATGCCTTCGCCATACGAAGATTTGAATAAATGGGTCACGAACCTGACTACAATCCGTGGTATCGCTGGGGAATTTAACTATGCTGCGGCCCACGATGGAACACCGAACGAGTTTGCAAAGAAGAAAATCGGGGATATTGTCACGGATAGCAATAAATTCGACTTCTTGATCGAGGTCAGAAAGCAATTTAACGGAATACCAGCTCTGGGATACATTCTGGATTTGACACAAGTTTTCGGAGCATTCACCAACGACGTAGACACAGTTAAACTGGGATTTGCGGTTCGGGATTTCGTGACCGCAAACTGCGGATTTGCCGACCTGGCGACGCCTTTAAGCGTTGCCTATCCGGCAGGCATTGGGGATACGAACTGGAAAAATCTGATCAACGGCATCCATTCCTCGAACTTGGACGCCGTCCTTGCCGCGCAGTCAGCCGATAGCGCAGCGGGCCGGTTCTTTAGCGGACTGAATGCGATGTTGACTGCGGCTCCGCCGAAATTCTTGCTCGATCTGGTGAATTACCTGACCACAATCCAGTAAACCAAGTGCCTTTGGAGCATGTGCATGACGCCTCTCCGTCTCGCTGTACTCAGTCGATTTCTCCTGCTTACCGCCACGCTCTGCAGCAGTCTCTATGCAGCAGGTGAAGGTTCGGCATTAATCATCACTCAGAGGTCCGGAACCACCGAGCAGTCCTTTGCAGTATCGTACGGTCTGGAGATAGAGTTTGACGCGACTTATCCTGTTGACCTTCGCGACGTGATGGAACAAGCCGTCCAAAATAGATGGGACTGTCGCAATCCAGAAAACTATAAGGTTACGTTCGGAGACCACAAGGCTCCGTACCCCGTAGCCGGGGTTGTAATTGTCGCCGGAGCTGGACCTGACGTCTGCGTGAACTCATTCACAAAAAAATCTGCGTCGAACATACAACTTATCCTGGCCAAGAACGGTTTCGTATACCTGGCAGGGAAGGCTAGAGTTGAAATCCTGAATTTGCCCCATCTGCCTCGCGCCGCCGATGGGGAGGTTATTTCCATCACCGGCACCTCAAAGGACGAGATTCATTGGACGCCGGATATTTTCACTGTTTCGGTCCAATCCGTGCTCAATGAGAAGCTGAACAACAAGACAATATACAACAAGGGCGTCTTCCAGTTTGGCGTATCAGGCACGGTCCCGATTAAGAATCTACAGTGGAGTCGAGGAGGCTTCTTACTGGAGACGCAGAAGGACCTCTTTTCAACCAACGAGAGGGATGCGCAGAGCGCCTTCAACGGTGGCGGCGGCTTCCAGTGGGGCCTCGCGCGCGGCTGGTACATCCCTTTGAAAATCGAGCAGTTGATGCAGGGGAATCAGGTGGCGACCAACCTGTCCGCTGTGTCGCTGGTGGAGTTAAGCACCTCGGTACCGTGGGGATGGGTAGGAAAGAACACTAACAATTTGTATGTAAGCTCTCCCGTCCCTCCCATTTTCAAGCTCGATATGCCCTACACCCACCGCATCAACCAACTAGTTTTGCCAAAGGCCTCGCCTCTGCCGGTGGACGATTTTGCGCTGAATCCATCCTTTGCCTTCAGCGGCGGCCAGTTGTTTGAGAACTACTGCAATCGGTATGGCTCACACCCGCAGAGGCACGGCCCGTGCCTGAACTGGGAGGCCGATGCGGGACTCTACTACCTACCGCTTGAGGATACCCCGAAAGGCTCTCAGCGTGTAGAGGGTTATTGGGATACGTCTTTGCTTGTCCCGTTCTCCAAGCTCCCGGTTATCCCCGGCGTAAAAGCGGAAGCGCAGACGAGCCAGATGCAGCTTCGCGTCAAGTATGGGGATACCGTGAACCCAGCAATTAACTACGAACGCACCAAGAAATGGTCTTTTGGATTGGAGTACTTGAAGAAATGATACCCGGTGCCCCACATCTGCCGCAGTCAGCAGACCTTAGGGCATAGCTTGACTGGAGAACTGCCTGGCGTATACGATGCGCTGGAGCAGTACCTAGAAGGGCCAAGGCGGCCCCCCGGAGGCTCCCCGGCCACACCCTTCACCACTGTAAGGCAAGGCGGCGCCAAACGCAGCCTTAGGGAAAGGGAGTCTCTTTGCCAATTGGAGAGTGAGATACCTGGCCTGTTTTCGAAACGCATCGTGAGACTCTGGGACAACGCATCGTTTGAATGTAAAGTGCTGACTTTTTGGGTGGCCCGTTTTGAGTGGGGTAATTCTGGAACGTACACCGCCAAAATGGCGTAGGGGATCGAAGCATTTTCGCCAATCCGGGTAGACTCAATTCGTGACATTTGGCTGCTCCCATCGTGCAAAAGGAGATTCTCATTAGCATACTGACGAGAGTAATAAGAAAGCTACGGTTTCGCATCGCTTCTCTGAGGCGGATTCGCATCGGTGCTTTTCTGAAAAAAGTTCCAGGCGTGATCCACATTGGCGCCAACACTGGACAGGAGCGGAATCAGTATGCTTCGCTTGGGTTGAACGTACTTTGGGTCGAAGCAATTCCAGAAGTGTTCAATATACTGCGCTCAAACATTTCGGGTTTTCCCAAGCAACGTGCATACTGTAAATTGCTGGCTGCAGAACACGGGGAAGAATATACTTTTCATATCGCAAACAATAAAGGCGCCTCGTCGTCAATTTTCGATCTAGCCAAGCACCGAGAGATCTGGCCGGCTGTTAAGTTCACAAATGAAATTCATTTAACCGCAACCACACTCACCCGCCTGATCGAAGATGAGCAGATTGATCTCCGCAACTTTGGGGCGCTTGTCCTTGATACTCAGGGATCCGAGTTAATGGTTTTGAAAGGTGCGATTCCCGTTCTTAAACAACTCCAATTTGTGAAGACGGAGGCAGCCGATTTCGAGTCCTACGCCGGTGGGTGCCGTCTTGCTGAACTTACGGAGTTTATGCGCCAACAAGGGTTTGCCTTTGTTCGAAAATCGCAGTTTGCCACCACTCCAGACGGTCTTGGTGCTTATTACGAGGTGTTGTACCGCCGCCTTTGACCCCAATATTTTATCTTCCGCTCAGTGCCTGTACGACTGAGGACTTGGCTAAGGCAGGTGGCCCGGTGCCCCGCATCTGCCGCAGTCAGCAGATGTGGGACTGCGTAGCCCGCTAGTCGAACACCACTGTCTTTTTCCCATAAAGCAGCACGCGATTCTCCAGGTGCCAGCGCACCGCGCGCGAGAGCACGACCTTTTCCAGGTCGCGTCCCTTATGCACCAGGTCCTCCACCGAGTCGCGGTGCGAGATGCGCGCCACCTGCTGCTCGATGATCGGCCCGTCGTCGAGCACCTCGGTGACGTAATGGCTGGTTGCGCCAATCAGCTTGACGCCACGCTCGAACGCCTGGTGGTAAGGGCGCGCGCCCACAAAGGCGGGCAGAAACGAGTGATGAATATTGATCACCTGGTGGGGAAACTCCGCCAGAAACGCGGGCGAAAGAATCTGCATGTAGCGCGCCAGCACCACCAGGTCGCACCTGTGCTCGAGCAGCAACGCGATCTGCCGCCGCTCGACCTCCGCCTTGGTCTCCCGCGTCACCGGCAGGTGTACGAATTTGGCGCCGTAGAATTGCGCCATCGGCTCGGTAGCCATGTGGTTGGAGAGCACGAGTGGAATGTCGCAATCCAACTCGCGCGCCTTGTGACGGTAGAGCAGGTCGGCCAGGCAGTGGTCGTACTGCGAAACCAGGATGCCCATGCGCGGACGGCGCAGCCCCTTGGCCAGCCTCCAGCGCATTTGGAAGCGGGCGGCAATCGGGATGAACTCTTCGCCCAGCGTGTCCAGGCTCACGTCCATTCCGGACGGATCAAACTCCACCCGCATCAGAAACAGGTTGGTCTCCGCATCACGATGCTCGTCGGCGTGCAGAATGTTTCCATTGTGGCGGAAAACGAAGTCGGAGATCGTCGCAACCAGACCTTTGCGGTCCGGGCAACTGATCAGCAACACTGCGGAACGGCTAGTCTGTGGAACTTCAGGCAAAGCGCACTCATCCAATTCAACTTGCTGGGATAAACAAAAGTGTAGCATTGCGGCCCGCGGTCTTCGCTCGGGAAATTTCCGCGCCGCGACTGCATAGACCTTGCGCTGAACTCTACTGCCCCTGCCCGCCGGCAAAAAGATAGAGGCTTGTCCGGGGCCCGGCGCAAGAATCGACAGCGGTCCGGTTGGTTGTCCGGCGCCGAACGATTGACCGGGAAGATAATCCTTTTCGGGCGGGTAGGTGACCATTTGTGCAATCCTTTGGCAGGGTGCCGAACGATTGCCGAAAAGGTACATTCCGGCATGCCAACCATTGCCTGGAACGCCAATCGTTGTCGTGCTCGGACGCGGTCCCGCCCCCGGATGCCACCGAAGCTCGCGCATCCTGCCGGTCTCGAGCAACATCGAAAAGACGAACTGGAGGCTTATGACGAATCATCACGCGGGCAGTGAGGAGCAGATTCCGGGTGTAACCGGCGATGCGGTGCTGCGTCCGATTGGAACTCTGATGGTGGTGGTAGGCGCGCGATGGGCGCTGTTCGAGGGCATGGCCGCCGAGGCAGGAAGCTTGGCGCAGCCCCTGGCGGCAGGGTTGCTGATCGCACTCGGAGTGCTGCTGGCGGCGGTGGGCAAACCCTCGGAAGACATTTAATCCGCGGCTTCCGAAAGGAATCAAACGCAATAGAAAAGAGCGAAGCATCAGCTTCGCCCTTTGTTTATGCGCCTGTGGCGCACGTTTCGCGGGGCCCGCGCGCCGCGGTCCATCCCATGCGCTCACTTTTTCAGCTTCGCGGCTTGCAGGCGGGCGCGCTTTGCGGTAGCCCATCCCGGCTTGATTTGCAACTCGGGGCGGGTGAGCCCGAGTGAGTCGTCCGGCACGTCGCGGGTGATGCAGGAACTGGCGCCGATGTAGGCGCGGTCGCCGATGCGCACGGGGGCGACCAGGGTGGTGTCACTGCCGATGAAAGCGTCGCTGCCGATGATTGTCTTGTACTTGTTCACTCCATCGTAATTGCAGGTGATGGTGCCAGCGCCAACGTTGGTGCGCTCGCCGATTTCGGCGTCGCCAAGGTAGGTGAGGTGATTGGCCTTGGCGCCGCGGGCAAGCTTGGCATTCTTGGTCTCGACAAAATTTCCGACATGCGCCTCAGGCCCGATTTCACTGCCTGGGCGAAGCCTGGAGTAGGGGCCGATGATGGCCGCCTGGCCGATGGTGGCGCCATCCGCGATGGTGCCAAAGTTGATGCGAACCAGGTCGCCGACGCGGGTGTTGGTAAGCGCCGAGTAGCTGCGGATCAGGCAGTCCTGGCCGATGGTGGTTTCGCCCAGCAGTTGCACGAAGGGTTCAATCACGGTGTCTTCGCCGACCGTGACGCCTGAGTCTATGAGTACGGTCTCGGGGCGGAAGATGGTGACGCCGTTGTCCATGAGCTCGCGCGCCTTGCGCTCGCGCAGAATGCAATCCAGTTGCGCCAGTTCGCGGCGGGTGTTGACGCCGAGCACCTCGCTGGCGTGCGCCGTGCGCAGGGCCAGCACGGCAACCCCGTCGCGCCCGAGGATCGAGGCGATCTGGGTGAGGTAATACTCACCGTGGGGATTTTCCGTGGAGAGCTGATCGATGCGGGAGAACAGTTCGACGACGTTGAAGGCGTAGATGCCGGAGTTGATCTCGTCAATGTTCGCCTGCTCGCTGCTGAGCTGGCCCTGCTCGACGATGGCTTCGACCTGGTCCGTGCTGACGCCGTTGACGACGCGGCGGACGATGCGTCCGTAGCCGGAAGGATCGGGCGGCTCGGCGGTGAGGATGGTCATGGCGGCCCCGTGGGCGATGTGGAAATCGCGTACGCCTGCGATGGTCTCCGGGCGGATAAGGGGCACGTCGCCACTGAGCACGAGAACGTGATCGTAGGCGGCCAGGACTTCGCGGCACTGCATCAGGGCGTGCCCGGTGCCGCGCTGCTCGCGCTGTTCGATGAAGCGGGTTCCAAGCGGGGCGATGGCGGCGCGAACGCGGTCTGCCTCATGGCCGATGATGCAGAAGATATCGGCAGGCGCGACGATCTGGCTGGCGGCGCCGACGACATAGGCAAGCAGCGGGCGTCCGGCGATCTGGTGCAGCACCTTGGGCAGCTTCGACTTGAGGCGCGTGCCCTTGCCGGCGGCGAGTATGGCGATGGCAAATCGTGGGTTCGGCATGCGTAGGTATTGTAAAGCAAGCAGGGGCCGGGAATGGCGATATGGACCGCCCCGCGTCGGCCACCAGGTGGCGAACGCAGGGCGGTTGGACGATTCGATGCTGGGTCCGGCGGCGCCGGGATGACCGGCGTGGCGGCTTCAGATTTGGGCGCAGGTCAGGGAAAAACGAACTGGATGGGGTTTTGAGAGGCTGGAATATCCGGGCTGCGCGGGGTGCGGCCGCTGGATGGAAAACAGGATGGTCGAGCTACGCGGTGGGGGCAGGCGCGTGGTGCTGCTCGTGCAAGCAGGCGGGAAGGTTCAGCAAGTCGAAGGTGAGGCGGTCGGCAGCGTGGCGGGCGAAGTGGGAGGCGTCGAGGTAGTCGCCGAGGATGGGAGTAACGCCGAGAGCGCGGATCTGTTCGAGATCGTTGCACAGAGGCTCGGAGTTGTCCTCGGCGTAGCGGGCGCGGAGTTCTTTGGGGACAGGGGCGGAGTTGAGCATGGCGTAGTCGAAGACCTTGCACTTGGCGTGCTCGAAGATGGCCCGGATATGCTGCGAAGCGGTGAGCCCGGTGCTTTCGTTGGGCTGGGTCATGAGGTTGGCGATGTAGACGCGGACGGCGTTGGAGTGGCAGATGGCTTCCGGGACTCCGTTCACGAGGAGGTTGGGGATGCAACTGGTAAACAGCGATCCGGGGCCGATGGTAATGATATCGGCCTCGAGAATGGCGCGTAGCGCCTGGGGCAGCGGGCGGGCATTGGCTGGAACCAGGCGCAGGCGGGCGATGCCGCTGCCGGCGGCGGTGATTTTTGTTTCTCCTCGGACGCGCTTGCCGTTGTGCATGAGGGCATCCAGTTGCACGTTGCTGTTGATGGAAGAGGGATAGATTTCGCCGCGGGTTTTCAGGATGGCGGAGCTGAGCTGGACGGCCAGGGAAAAGTCGCCGCAGACCCCGGCCATGGCGGAGAGGAAGAGATTGCCGAAGCTATGGCCGCCCAGTCCGCCGCCGCGGAAACGATAGCAGAAGAGCTGGTTGAGTAGCTCTTCATCGTCGGAGAGCGCGGTCATGCAGTTGCGGATGTCGCCCGGCGGAGGCACGCCGAGTTCCTTGCGCAGGCGTCCGCTGGAGCCGCCATCGTCGGTGACGGTGACGATTCCGGTGAGGCGGGAGATGGTGGGAGCTATTGCCGCGGGAGTGGTGAAGTCGGTGGGGAGGGTGACGACGTGGCGCTTCAGTCCGCGCAGCAGAGTGGACAGGCCCGTGCCGCCGCCGATGGCGGCGATGCGGAAGCCTACGGGACGATTTGTGACCGGCTGGAGGGTCGGCATGGCTTTTCACAGTCGCAGGGAAGCAAGGGAAACTTCCCTGGGAATTTGCAATGGCGGACCCCGCGCCGGGGCTTAAGCGCCAAGACTGCCCTCGGGATAAAGCAGCTCGGTGAAGCGCGGATCGTCGGCCATGTTGCGGAAATCGGAGTCATTACGGGCCTGGAAGCGGCTGCCGGGGTTGAGGCGGATGGCTTCGGCCAGATGCTGCAGACTTTCCGTGGTACGTCCGGTAAGACACTCGAGGACAGCCAGGCCATACCAGACGAAGTCGAGTCCAGGGCGCTGGGTGGAAAGGCTTTCGAAGTGCTCGCGGGCGGTGACAAAGTCGCCAAGGTTCATGAGCGAAACGGCAAAATCGTAGTGTTCCTCGGGAGTGGCGAAGGTGTTCTGAATATGTTCCAACTGCTGATTGCAGATGTTGAGGTGGATCTTGGCACGGTCGGCCAATTCGCTGATTCCCGACTCGATCACCTTTTCGAGCAGGGTGCGCGCCTTCTCGTACTTCTGTGTTTGCAATAGCTTGAGGGCCTGTTCATAGCCTTGAAGGGCGTGGGCGTAATGCACTTTTTGCTCATCGGGCGCGCTTTTGTGCGCTTCGGCCCTGGGTTTGGCAGAGGGGCTTTTCGGGTTGGCATCGAGTTTCTTGTTCATGGGCCCTTCCAAAAAAGCGAGTCAATCGAACCGCTCCGAAGCATTTAGAAAGCCGGAATCGGCAACTACTTCAGAATACTGCTTTATACCGTGTGCAGCAGGCATCGTCAACCGGAGGCGATTTTAGGGGCATTACCGGGGTGAAGCGGCAAGTGGTGGGGAAAAGCGCCGCAACCCCGGGCGCAGTTCTGCGTCTGTATAGAATGAGGACAGTCTGGAGCGTGGAGATGGATGAGAAGGATGGAGGGGCAGCGGGGATGGCGATGGAACACAAGCATGAACAAAATGCGTGGAAGTGGCTGCGCGAAATCGTGATCCCGCTGGGAATTTCCGTTTTTATCATCGTCTTCCTCTACCAGCCGGTGAAGGTGGAGGGTACCAGCATGATGCCGGGCCTGGCCGACCAGGAGCGCATCTTCATCAACAAGTTTGCCTATCGCATCGAGGCCATTGAGCGCGGCGACGTGGTGGTGTTCCGCTATCCGGGCGACGCCAGCAAGAATTACATCAAGCGGATCGTGGGCGTGCCCGGCGACCGGGTGGAAATATATCGCGGGGCGGTCTACGTGAACGGCCAGCGTCTGGAGGAGCCCTACGTGCCGGAGCCGTTCCGGGACCAGCGTTCGATGAGCGAAGTGACGGTTCCCGACGGCGCCTACTTTGTGCTGGGCGACCACAGGAATCTTTCCAGCGACAGCCGCGACTTTGGCGTGGTGGAGCGCGAGGCCATCTTTGGCAAGGCAGTGTTCGCCTACTGGCCAACGGAAATGATGGGCAGGCTGCACTAGAAAGTAACAGGGAAAAAGACGATGCGATTGGCGATTTTTGGCGCGACGGGCGGCACCGGACTGGAGTTGACTCGGCAGGCGCTGGAACAGGGCCACCAGGTGCGGGTGCTGGTGCGGAATCCGGGAAGGATGCCGCTGGTGAACCAGAATATGCGGGTGGTGCTGGGCAACGCGCTGGACCATGAGAGCGTGACCAAGACAGTGCTGGGGAGCGACGCCGTGCTCAGTTGCCTGGGACAACGAAACCTGCTGCGCAATACGCACGTGGTCTCGGTGGCAACGCGGCTGATCATGGACGTGATGAAAGAGCATGGCACCAGGCGGCTGGTGGTGGAGTCGGCGTTTGGCGCGGGCGAAAGCCTGGCGCTTGCCAACCTGGTGGAGCGATTGCTGTTTGCGACCCTGCTGTGGGCTCCGTACGAAGACAAGAACCTGATGGAGCCCGAGGTGAAAGCGAGCGGGCTGGAGTGGACGATTCTGCGGCCCACGCTGCTGACCAACGGGCCGCGGACGGGACGCTACGCGGTGAGCGCGGGGCGTCCGGCGACGGCGCGGGTGGCGCGGGCGGACGTGGCGGCGGCGATGCTGCGGGCGGTGGAAGAGCGGTTGTGGGTGCGGGAGTCGCCGGCGGTGACAGGAAAGAAGAGCTAAGGTTTCAAGGTTTCAAAGTTTCAAGGTTTCAAAGTGAGAGCAAAGGCAACAGACCCACGTCTGCTTACCGCGGCGGATGTGGGCCGCTCGGAATGCATAGTATTCATATCTCTGCATTAGTATGCATCGCGGGAGAGGATTTCCGCGGCGCCGGGCTGCACCGGGGTGGAATAGCTGATATCATCTAGAAAATCCACTCCCCTGAGGATGCGATGCAAGCTATCCTTGCGCTGGAAGACGGTAAAACCTTCCTCGGCAAAGGCTACGGAGCGCGGCTCGAACGTACGGGCGAAGTAGTTTTCAATACATCCATTACCGGCTACCAGGAGATCTTCACCGATCCCTCCTATGCCGGGCAAATCGTGGTTCTCACGAATCCTGAAATCGGCAACTACGGCACCAATCCCGACGATGAGGAATCGGCAAAACCCTACATCGAGGGCCTGGTGGTGCGCGAATTTTCGCCGTACGCGTCGAACTACCGCTCGCAGCAGGTGACGGACGAATACCTGGAGCGGCACCGGGTTCCGGTGCTCTCGGATATCGACACGCGGGCGCTGGTGCGCCACCTGCGAGACCGCGGAGTGATGCGCGGGGTGATTTCCACCAGTGAAATGGACGTGGCGAAGCTGGTGGCCACGGCCAAGGCTACGCCGACCATCGACGGGCTGGACCTGGCCAAGGCGGTTTCCACCAAGAAGAGTTACCAGTGGACAAAGGGAGACGTGGAGGAGCGGCTGATCGCGGTGCCGCACCTGCAGACGACGCGGCTTTCCGTGGTGACCAGCGAAACGGCGGCGGCGGATGGGAGCGGACCGGAGCGCAAGCAGGTGGTCGCCTTCGACTACGGCATCAAGCACAACATCCTGCGGCGGCTGGTGACTTCGGGCTGCGACGTGACGGTGGTACCGGCGCAGACGACGGCGAAGGAGGTGCTGGCGCTGCAGCCGAACGGCGTGTTCCTGTCGAACGGGCCGGGCGATCCCGAGGCGGTGGTGTATGCGCAGAAGACGATCCGGCAGCTGGCGGGGCGGGTTCCGATCTTCGGCATCTGCCTGGGGCACCAGTTGATTGGACTGGCGCTGGACGGCAAGACATACAAGCTGAAGTTTGGGCACCACGGCGGCAACCATCCGGTCAAGCATTTGCAGACCGGCAAGGTGGAGATCACGGCACACAACCACAACTACGCCGTCGATCCGGATACGCTGAAGCAGAGCGAGGTGGACTTGACGCACGTGGACCTGAACGACAATACGCTGGAAGGACTGCGGCATCGCAACTACCCGCTGTTCAGCGTGCAGTATCATCCCGAGGCTTCGCCGGGGCCGCACGATTCGCATTACCTGTTTGCGGACTTCATGAAGATGATGAGCGAGTGGAGAGGATGAGGCTCAATGGGGGACAGGTGCGCAAGATAGACTCTTTCGGGAAGAGAAGCTGCATGGAGCTTTGCAGGCTGGATAAGTCGAGCTTTGAAAGGGCACGGCTTTAGCCGTGCCGAACGGACGCGCATGATGGAGCGGCTTTAGCCGCTGAGGCCACGGATGATCCCAAAGCGCGAACCCGCGAGAAACAACGAGCAGACGTACTTCGTGACGTCGTCGACCTGGGGGCGCCGCCCGTTGTTCCGCACGCAGACCTTTGCCGAGTTGTTCGTCGAGGTGCTAGGCCAGTATCGAGGATCGAGTTATCTGCTCCATGAATTCGTCCTTATGCCCGACCACTTTCATCTTCTCATCACACCGCACGAAGCGTTGGAGCGCGTAGCGCAGAAGATCAAGGGAGGGTTCTCGTTTCGGGTGAAGAAGGAGCTGGGTTCGAACGCCGAAATTTGGCAGCGCGGCTTTTCCGATCATCGCATTCGTGACTGGGAGGACTATTGGCAGCATCGCGAATACATTGATTCGAATCCGGCTCGTGCCGGGCTTTGCGGGGATGCGAAGAAGTATCCCTATTGTTCTCATGGTGGCGGCTGGGATGCTGTCCCTCAGCGGCTAAAGCCGCCTGAATTGGACCCTGTACGGCACGGCTGAAGCCGTGCCCTTTCAAAGCGCGGATTGGCTTTCAAAGGGCGGATTGGCTTTCAAGGGGCGGATTGGCGGGGAGAGTTGATGGCAAAAGATCTTAGAGACAAGGGAAATAGATGCCACGTCGCACAGACATTTCGAAGATTCTGATTCTTGGTTCGGGGCCGATTGTGATTGGCCAGTCGGCGGAGTTTGACTACTCCGGCACGCAGGCCTGCAAGGCGCTGAAGGCCGAAGGCTATGAGGTTGTGCTGGTGAACTCGAATCCGGCGACCATCATGACCGATCCGGAGATGGCCGACCGCACCTACGTGGAACCGCTGACGCGGCAGTACGTGGAAGAGATTATCCGCAAGGAAGTGGAGCGTGGGGTTGGCAAGGGGATGGCCGTGCTGCCAACCGTGGGCGGGCAGACGGCGCTGAACCTGGCGGTGGAGCTGGCCGACGGCGGGGTGCTGGAGAAGTACGGCGTCCTGCTGATTGGGGCGCAACTGGAGGCGATCAAGAAGGCGGAAGACCGGCTGATGTTCAAGGACGCGATGACGCGCATCGGGCTGGATGTGCCGCGCTCGGTGCTGGTGAACAACCTGAAGGACGGGCTGGAATTTTCGACCAAGCTGGGTTTCCCCGTGGTGCTGCGTCCGTCGTTCACCCTGGGTGGGTCGGGCGGCGGGATTGCCTTCAATCGCGAAGAACTGCTGGACCTGCTGGCGCGCGGGCTGGACCTGTCGCCGGTGCATGAAGTGCTGATTGAAGAGAGCGTGCTGGGCTGGAAGGAATTCGAGCTGGAAGTGATGCGCGACCTGGCCGACAACGTGATCATCGTCTGCTCGATTGAGAATTTCGACGCCATGGGCGTGCACACGGGCGACTCGATTACGGTGGCCCCGGCACAGACGCTGAGCGACCGCGAGTATCAGCGCATGCGGGATAGCGCGATCAAGGTAATGCGCGAGATCGGGGTGGAAACCGGCGGCTCGAACGTGCAGTTTGCGGTGAATCCGACGAGCGGGCGGCAGATTGTGATCGAGATGAATCCGCGGGTGTCGCGCAGTTCGGCGCTGGCGTCCAAGGCGACGGGTTTCCCGATTGCGAAGATCGCGGCGCGGCTGGCGGTGGGCTATACCCTGGACGAGATCACCAACGACATCACGCAGAAAACGCCGGCGTGCTTTGAGCCGACGCTGGACTACGTGGTGGTGAAGATTCCGAAGTGGCAGTTCGAAAAGTTCCCGGGAGCCGATGAGAGCCTTGGGCCGCAGATGAAATCGGTCGGCGAGGTGATGGCGATTGGCCGGACGTTCAAGGAATCGCTGCTGAAGGCAGTGCGCTCGCTGGAAACCGGCAAGCGCCTGGAAGCCGAGGCGATTGAGCCGAGGATTTTGACCAAGCGGCTGGTTTCGCCGCATCCGGAGCGTTTGCAGTACGTGCGCTATGCCCTGCGCCATGGCTGGACGGTGCAGCACGTGGCCAAACTGACGGCGATGGACCCGTGGTTCCTCTACCAGCTGCAGGAAGTGGGCGACGAGCTGGACAGGTTGGAACAGCGCTCGCTGGAGACAATCACGGCCGAGGAGATGCGCGAGGCCAAGCGCAAGGGAATCAGCGACACGCGGCTGGGCGAACTATGGAATTTGCCGGCGCGCGAGGGCGCGATCAAAATCTACGAGAAGCGCCAGGAGATGGGAGTGGTTCCGGTGTACAAGCGGGTGGACACCTGTGCGGCGGAGTTCGAAAGCTTTACCCCATACCTCTACTCGACCTTTGAGGACGAGGACGAGGCGCTGCCGACGGCGAAGAAAAAAATCATCATCCTGGGATCGGGGCCGAACCGCATCGGGCAGGGCATTGAGTTCGATTATTGCTGCTGCCACGCGGCCTTTGCCTTGCGTGACGATGGCATTGAAACCATCATGGTGAACTGCAATCCGGAGACGGTTTCCACCGACTATGACACCAGCGACCGCCTGTACTTTGAGCCGCTGACCTATGAAGACGTGATGGCGATCTACGAGCACGAGGCCAAGGGAACGGATGACATCGGCGTGATTGTGCAGTTTGGCGGGCAAACTCCGCTGAATTTGGCGCTGCGGCTGAAAAAGGCGGGGGTGAAGATCATCGGGACCTCGCCGGAGTCGATTGACCTGGCGGAAGACCGCAAGCGTTTTGAGGCGCTGCTGCGCAAGCTGGATATTCCGCAGTCTCCGGGCGGCATGGCGACCTCCGTGGACGAGGCGCTGGCGGCGGCCGAGCGGGTGGGCTACCCGGTGCTGGTGCGTCCCTCCTACGTGCTGGGCGGACGCGCCATGGTGATTGCCTACGACGCCAAGGCGGTGAAGGAATACATGGGCCAGGCGGTGGAATACTCGCAGGACCGTCCCATCCTGGTGGATCACTTTCTGGAGGCGGCGACCGAGGTGGACGTGGACGCCTTGAGCGACGGCGAAGACGTGGTGATTGCCGGGATCATGGAACACATCGAGGAGGCGGGAATTCACTCCGGCGATTCGTCGTGCGTATTGCCCAGCGTCGATCTATCGCCGGAGGTACTGGCAACGATCCGCGACTACACCTTCAAGCTGGCCAAGGCGCTGAACGTGGTGGGGCTGATGAACATTCAGTATGCCATCCAGCGCGAGAAGGTTTACGTGATCGAGGTGAATCCGCGGGCTTCGCGCACCGTGCCCTATGTTTCCAAGGCAACGGGCGTGGCCTGCGCCAAGATTGCGGCGCGGCTGATGACGGGACGGAAGCTGAAGGAGTTCCTGCCGGAAAACATTGCCGCCCATAAGGACCTGGATACGGGAGACTGTTTCTACGTCAAGTCTCCGGTGTTCCCGTGGAACAAGTTTCCCGGGGTGGATACCGTGCTGGGTCCGGAGATGCGCTCGACCGGCGAGGTGATGGGAGTTGCGGATAACTTCGGCGAGGCCTTTGCCAAGGCGCAACTGGGGGCTGGACAGGAGTTGCCATCCAAGGGCACGGTCTTCCTCAGCGTGAACGAGCGCGATAAGCCGTACGCAGCCGAGGTGGCGCAGAAGTTTGTGGACATGGGCTTCAAGATTGTGGCCACCCACGGGACCGCCGAGGCGCTGGAAGAGGCCGGGCTGCGGGTGGAGCGGGTGTACAAGGTGAAAGAGGGAAGGCCGAACGTGGTCGATCTGATTAAAGGCGACCGGATTCAGTTGATCATCAATACGCCGCAGGCGCGCGGCGAGCCATGGTTCGACGAGAAGGCAATCCGGCGGGCGGCGATTACGGCGCGCATCCCGACGATCACCACGCTGGCGGCGGCGCGCGCCGTGGTGGAAGGGATTCCCGTGCTGCAGGCGGGCGTCATCAGCGTTTGCAACCTGCAGGAGTTGCACGCGGCGCATACCGCGGTGAAGCAGGATGCGGTAGGGAAGGAATAGCAACCATGCAAAAAGCAACGATGGTGATGCTGCTGCTGGTGACGGCCCTGTGGGCTACGGCACAGGTGGCGCCGCAGCATCCTTCGTCCGTGGATGGCGCCGGAGTGACGCTGCCCAATGGATTGGCGTACTGGGATCTGAGGGTGGGAACCGGTAAAGTGGCGTCCAAGGGCAGCAAGGTGACGGTGAACTACGCCGGATTTTTGCTGGAGGAAGGCACCAAGTTCGACAGTTCGTACGACCGCAAGGAGCCGTTCGAGTTCACCATCGGCGCGGGACAGGTGATCAAAGGCTGGGATTTCGGCGTGACCGGAATGAAGGTTGGCGGCAAACGGCAGTTGCGGATTCCGCCGGATCTGGCCTACGGCTACCGGGGACAGCTGCCCGCCATTCCGCGCAATGCTTACCTGATCTTTGACGTGGAGTTGCTGGACGTAAACTAGCCGTGTAGGGATTGGAAGGGCGCACTCTGAACATGGGTGCGCCTTTTCTTTTGGGCTCGGCGGATGCGGAGGTAAAAACGCTGCTATGGCTCGGGGAGTTGCGGGGTCTGGATGAAGCCTGGAATGCTCCAGGGCAGGAAATAGGCGGCTGAAGTTGTGGCGAGGATGAGGGCGCGGTTGGGATCGAAGGCCAGGCCGACGATGCCGGTTCCACTGATCACGAAGGTAGCCTGGCGGCTTGGAGTGATGCGGATGATGCCACGGTGTCCGCGCCAGGAGGCGGCCACGTGGAGGTTGCCATCCACGTCGAAGGCAAGGCCTTGCGGGCGTCCAAGGTTGCGGAAAAACGGCGTGACGACGCCCTTCTGGTCAATCTCATAGACGCAGTCGTTGGAGGAAGTGGTGGGACCGGAGACGTAGAGATTGCCGTTGGGCGCAAAGGCCAGGTGATAGGCGGCGACACTGGGTTCGATGGTGGCGAAGACGAAAATCTGGCGGTCGGGCGCAATTTTGAAGATGGTGCCGCTGCGGTCGCCGACGTAGAGATTGCCGAGCACGTCGAAGGCAAGTCCGGTGGCGACGCCCATGCCTTCGGCGTAGGTGGAAAGATCGCCATCGGTGGAAAGCCGGTACACGGCGCCGTCGTGCCGCGAGGAGATGTAAAGGTTTCCGTCGCCATCCAGGGCGAGGCCGGTGGGATTCATGATTTCGGCGGCGATGGGGTGGAGAGTGGACTCGTCATCAATGCGAAACAGCGAGTTGGGCACGGACTGGCCGCGGCTGCCAGAGAAGGTGATATAGACATTGCCGCTGGCATCGATGGCCGGATTGGCGACAGGATGGAGATTCTCCGAGAGCAGGGTGGCGAGGGTGAAGGCGATGGACGCCGAACCGTAGCGAGTGGTGACCGTGATGGTGTCTCCCGAGGCAGTCTCCGGAACCAAGACGGTGAGCCGGTTGGGCGTGGCGAAGACCGTGGTGGCGACGGCTTCGCCAAAGGTAACCAGCACCGGTTCGGTGAGGCCGGCGAGCAGCGCGCGGCCCTGCAGGACCAACTCGCCGCCGGGCAGGGCGAACGAGGGCTCGACGGAGAAGATGACGGGTGATTCGAGACTCTGGCTCATAGACACAAGTATTATCTTACGATGCCGAAGTGCAACAGGCACTGGAGAACGAGGAAACCGTATAGGCCGGCGGCAAGATCGTCCACCATGATGCCAACGCCCTCCGGCCGCAGGCGTTCCAGCAGGCGGATGGGCGGAGGCTTGAGGATATCAAAGACGCGGAAAAGCAGAAAGCCCGCAAGCTGCGCCTTCCAGGTGAGCGGGGCGGCCACCAGGGTGAGCATCTGGCCGGCAACCTCATCGATGACGACGTGCGATGGGTCATCGAGGTGCGAGGCGCGGGCGGTGAGGGTTGCGGCCGGGATTCCGATGGCGGTGGCCAGGAAGCAATAGGCCAAGGCTCCGGGGATCAGCAAGTGCACGGGCAACCGGTGGGCAATGAGCCACCAGGTGAACACCGCTCCCAGCGCTGCCCAGGTGCCGGGACCAGGCTTTAGCGCGCCGCTGCCGAAGAAAGTGGCGACCGTCCATGCCCAGTAGGGACGGGTTGGCCGGACCGATCCCTTCTTGGTGTGCCGGTACTCCGGCTGAGCGGGTGCCTCAGTTGGGCTTGCGGCGCTCATCATTCTCGCTTTCTTCCGCAGAGCTGGGAGAGTTGGGGCCTTTGCGCAGGCTTCTGACGCCGCGCTGCCTGGGCTCATTGTACTCGGCCTCACCGCCGGACTCGGGATCATTCACCGGCGAGGAGATGACGTAGCCGCCGCTGAGCCAGCGGCCGAGATCGATGACGCGGCAGCGGTCGGAGCAGAAAGGGAAATCGGGTTCGGTGGCAAGGACAATCCTGCGGCAGGTTGGACAACGCAGCGATGCCTTTTTCTTTTTCATGGGACAGGTATCACAAAGTTTCAAAGTTTCAAAGTTAAGAGCAAAGGCCAAGGCCAGGTTCGCGTTGATTGAGGTCCCCGCTTCTGTGCGCGGTGGAGATGCAAGGCTCATAGTAATAGGAATCTTTCTGCTCTCCCACCTAAGCCGCGCAAAGGCGGCGCGTCGAAGGTGGGGCACCCGGTTTTTAACCTTGAAACCTTGAAACCCCAGCCTTATCAATCTACAACAATCTTGCGACCAGGTCGTAGTCGTGCGCTGCTTCCACGATGGCGCGATGGAAGCTGCCGGGCGTGGGCGAGTCGTGATCGCCGAAATCGTTGATGAACACCTTGCCGTCAATCTCCGGCGCGTGGGCCGGAGTGCGGGCTTCCCAGAGCAGGTCGGTTTCATCGCTGGGACCTTCGAGCATGACTTCGATTTCGCGGCCAATCCACTGCTTGCGGCGCTGGCGGCTGATACGCTTCTGCAATTGCATGAGGCGGCGGCGGCGGCGCTCGATCTCTTTGGGCGGCACTTTGCCGGTGAGATGGAAAGCCGGCGAACCCTCTTCGTCGGAATAGGAAAAAACGCCGAGCCAGTCAAACCCGGCAGCCTCGACGAAGCGGCAGAGCTCCTGGAAGTCGTCCTCCGTCTCACCCGGGAAGCCGACGATGAACGAGGTGCGCAGGGTGAGTCCGGGGACGGCCTGCCGCATTTTGGCGATGAGCTTGAGGAAGATTTCCGCCGAGCCGCCACGCTTCATGCGCTTGAGCACCGAGGTAGCGGCGTGTTGCAGGGGCAGGTCAATGTAGCGGCAGAGGCGCGGATGGCTGGCCAGGACCTGGAGCAGGCGCGGCGTGATCTTGTTGGGATAGGCGTAGAGGAAGCGGACCCAGCGCAGATCCTCGATCTGCGCCAACTCTTCCAGCAGGGATGCAAGACCGTCCTGAAGGCCGAGATCTTCGCCGAAGCAGGTGGTGTCTTGCCCGATGAGATTGATTTCGCGGGTGCCCTGGGCGGCAAGGCGGCGGGCTTCGGTGACCACCGATGCGATGGTGCGGGAGCGAAACTTGCCGCGAAGCTGGGGGATGACGCAGAAGGTGCAGGGATGATCGCAGCCCTCGGCAATCTTGATATAGGCGGAGTGGCGCGGGGTGGAGAGCAGGCGCGGGGTGTTCTCGTCGTAAAGATAGCTGGGCAACTCGGCGCTGGCCCCCTGCCAGGCGTCGCGGGCGAAGCGTCCGTTACGCTGGCGGGCATCGCCCTCGGGACGCGAAGGGACGGGACGCGAGGCGGCGGGGTGGTCGGTTAACACTACGCTGCCGGCGGCTGGCGCTCGGCCGCTCTTGAGCTGCTGCGAGGCGCTGGAATGAGGGTGCGCGGCGCGATCGGCAACCTCGTTCAGGATGGTAAAGGGACTGGACGCGCCGTGATCCGTAGTCTCCGCGGCGGCCAGGATGCCGGCCAGCTCACCGGTGCCGAGCACGGCGTCGATCTCGGGAATGTTCTTCTGAATCTCGTTGCGATAGCGCTCGACCAGGCAGCCGGTGACGATGAGCTTTGTGGCGCGGCCGTGGGTCTTGTGCTCCACCATTTCCAGGATGGTATCGACGGACTCCTGCTTGGCGGTGTCAATGAACGAGCAGGTGTTGACGACGATGATGTCGGCGTCGGCGGCGTTGGCGGTGATCTCGGCGCCGTTGCTGGAGAGCATTCCCATCATGACTTCCGAGTCCACCAGGTTCTTGGGACAGCCCAGGCTGACGAATCCGATGCGCGGACGCCGTGCGGGCGCGACGGATGGGGAATTGTCTTTAAGGGGCGCGGTACTGCGGTTTCTCGGCATGCCTGAAGCTATTTTAGCAGCAGCGCCGGGCGGCGGATATGGGGCGCCAGGCGCATGGAATCAGGAGCTGGTGAGGAGCAGCACTCCGCAGCAGACAAAGATGGTGGCGAACCAGCGCCGGCGGTCGACATTTTCATGGAGGAAAAACTTGGCGGCGATGGCGTTGGCGACAAAGGTGAGGGCGGCCGAGGCTGGACCCAGCAGGCTGAGATCGGCCCAGGAAAGTCCGACGAGATTGCTGAAGTAGGCCATGCCCATGAAGAAAATGCCGCCGAACAAGGCTCCGCTGGAGGCGACCCGGGCCAGGACAGCCGGCAGGCCATGCTTGCGCTGGAATTGGCCGAGATCGCCGATGCGGCGCATGGCCAGCGCGATGAGCACGTCCCCCGCCGTGGAAGAACAGACGGTGGAGAAGATGCAGAACCAGATATAGAGGTTCCTCATTGCCGCTCCTGGCAGGTCTCGACGGCCTTGGCGGAGGCAACGGGTGGATGTTCGGTGCGGGATGGGCCTCCGGCGACGAGGCCAACGCCGGCGGTGATGAGCGCAATGCCGGCCCAGCGCTGCAAGCTGACGTGCTCCTGCAGCCAGAAGCGGGAAAGCAGCGCCATGACGACGTAGCCGAGGGCGGTGGCGGGCAGGACGTAGGTGAGATCGGCGAACGAAAGCGCGGTCATGTAACTGGACATGAAGCCGAGCAGGCAAAGGGTTCCGAAGATGATCCAAGGATTGTAGAGCGCGCAGAGGACGTGCACGATGTGGTGAACGTCGATGGCGCCGACATCTCTCATGCCACGCGCCAGGAATGTGTCTCCGACGGAGCCGAAGGCGACGATGGCAAGCAGAACCAGGTATTTGCGAAGCGTCAAAGTGGGTTTCCTGAGCGATGGTAGAAGCTGAAGATCAAATTTTCAAGCGGGCCGCGAGCGGCCGGCAGCATACGGCCAGGCGGATTCCGCGGGTTAGCGGTTGCCGAGGGCCCATCCCGTCAGTTCACCCGTCTGGCGGAGAAGCTGGAGCTGGGCGCGCAGGTATTCGAACTGGCTCTGCAAAAGCGTGACCCGGCGGCTGGCAATATCGGCGCGGGCGAGTTCCTGATCGCGGGCATTGGCGTGGCCGTTCTGCACCTGAAGCTGGACGGCATCGATGTTGGCCTCGGCGACTTCGTACTCCAGGCGGGAGACCTTGGCGGCGGCCTCCAACTGGCGAATGGCGTGCTGGGCGCGGACGGCATCGGTTGCCACCTGATCGCGGGCCGTCTGGGCATCGGCTTCGGCGCGGATGGCTTCGGCGTCGGCCACGGCGGCGCGGGCGTTCTGGGCCAAATTGAGGAGGGGGACGCGGAGGTTGACGCCGACGCTGTAGCTCCGGGTGGGAAAGTTTGTGTAGTACGTCGAATAATTATTGAAGCCCGCGTACTGGACATATTGTCCGGCAAAGTCGATGGAGGGATAGTTCATGAGGTGCTCGGCGCGGGCGCGGTCATGGGCGGCGCGGAGGTGCTCATCGGCCACGCGGACGCTGGGAGCGTTGGCCAGCGCGACCGAAGAGATGTCTTCTTCCGAACGCGGGCCGGGCGCGGCGGGAATGGAGTCGCTGACGGTTTCCAGGGTATCGGGCGAGCGGCCAATGGTGCGTCCGAGGCGCTCGCGCAGCACGTCGAGGCTGGTTTCCAATTCGGCAATGCGCAGATCGACGCGGGCGCCATCGAGTTCGGCGCGCTTGCTGTCCAGCACCGTTCCGATGCCCTCCTGCTGGCGCTGCTGGGCAATGTAGAAGGCCTTGCCGACCGACTGCTTCTGCTCCCTGGCTGCGTCCAGACGCTGGCGGGTGCTATCGAGCTCGATGTAAAGCAGGGCGGTATCGAGAATCACTTGGGTGGAGTGGTCCGCGTAGTCGATGCCGGCGGCGATGGAGTCGCTGTGCGCGGCTTTGACGGACTCACGGGCGGCGAAGTTAATCAGAGCCTGTGAGTGGGTGATGTTGAAAATGGAAGGCGCTTGTCCGGCAATGGCGACCGGTGGGCCGTAGGTATACCCGAGGTTGGAGCCGAAGACCACGGTGGGCATGTAGGCGAAGCGCTCGGCGCGATAGCGCTGCTGGGCGCGGGTGCGGTCCGCCGTGGCCGCCACCATCACGCCACTGTGCTTGAGCGCAAGGTCGATGGCCTCGCGGAAGCCGATGGATTCCGCCAGCAGGGGCATTGCTCCCAGCAGCAGCACGGCGATGAGGAATGCGCGGAATTTCAGAAAGCTCAGATTCGTCATGGTTCTGTGGTACTCCTCCGCCAGCCGGCGCCGTGCGCCCGCGCTAGCGTTGCTCCAGGCGCCGGAGAGCCTCGGCCGCGGGGCGATAGGAACTGGCCAGGGCAAGCGCGGCTTTATATTCGGCGGCGGCCTGGGCGGCGTCGCCAGTTTTCTGCATGATTTCGCCGAGCAGGAAATGGGCGCGAAACAGTGGGGCCGCCTCTTCCGTGTGACCCTGGATGTAGGCGCGCATCTGCTGCGCAGCCTGGGGAAGATCGCGATCGGTTGCCAGCAGCAGTTCGGCGGCGTCGTAATGGTCCGTGGGACGGATGCGGGCGGAACGGATGGCGTGCTCGACGTTCTGCTGAAATGAATCCCAGCTCTTGCGTCCTCGCAGGAAGCGGGCCAGATCCAGATAAGCGCTGGCCGAGCCATGATCGAGAAGGATGGCGTTGTTGTACTCGCGTTCGGCCACTTCGGGGTGGCCGCGGTGAGTGGCAACGGTAGCGCGTATCCAGGCGGCATCGGCGGGATGGCTGGGAGCCAGTTCCGCGGCCAGGGCAAGGGCCTTGTCACCGCCGCCGCCAACGATGGCAGGGGCCGCGGCGTAGTACTCGGCGAGGTCGCGTGCGATGGCGGGGCTCTGGCGATCGAGCGCGTGCGCGGAGATGAAGGCAGCCACGCATTTGCGGGCCAGCGAGTAGGCCGACAACGGGCTGGCGCTGTTGGCCTTCTCGCCGTAGCTGCGGCCAAGCCAGAGCTGAAAGGTCGCATTGCCGGGCTCGAGTTGCGCGGCGCGCTCGCAGTTCTGCAGCGCGTTGTCCCAGTCTCCCAGCGAATAATACGCGCGGCAGAGATAGTTGAAAGCGTCGGCATGGTTGCCGGCTGCCTTTGGGGTCAGCAGGCGGATTACGTCGTCGGCGCGGCCGCCATCGAGCAGTTCGCCGGGGCTGACGGCGGCGGCAGAAGGCGATGGCAACAGCAGCAGACAGCCCAGCAGCACCCCTGGCAGCAGGCGGCCGAGGCATGGAAGCAGGCACAGGCGGATGCAGGCAAGGGCGATCATTACGAAGGATTCTCGACGACCTTCACCTCGACGCCATCCGCCATGGGCGAGGGACTGAACGATTGCACGGCAATGACGTCATTTAGAGAGACGCCCTCGAGCAGTTCGACGCGGGTGAGGTTGGAGATGCCAAGCTTGACGTCACGGCGGCGCAGATGGCTGCCCTGGAGGAGATAGACGTAATTGTGTCCGCTGTCCTCGCGCACTGCCTCGCGGGGCACGGTGAGCGCGTTCTGCTTGCTGGTGGCGATAATGGTGGTGCTGACGTTAACGTTGGGCAGCAGCAGGCGGGCGGAGTTATCGACCTGGCAGAAGACTTCACCGACGACGCGCGAGCCGCGATTGACGACCGTGGAGGGAAGCGTGGTGACTTTTCCCAGCCAGGAGCGCCCGGGCAACGCGTCCCAGCCGATCTGGACGGTCTGTCCGATGGCCAGGCGTCCGATCTCCGGTTCATCGACGAAGGCGCGAACCCGCAACTGGGAAAGATCGGCTTCCAGCAAGAGCAGATCTCCGACGTTGACGAAGGCGCCAGCGTGCGCCGGGAGGGAGTACACGGTGCCAGCAAAGGGAGCGCGAATGTTGCAGTCGCGCAGAACCTCCTCGGCCAGTTCGATGTTTGCCTTGGAGTCGGCAATCTCGGATTGGACACGGGCAAGCTCCGGCGGGGAATAGCGGGACTGGACCTGGAACTGAGCGAGATCGGCCTGGGCGCGGGTGAGACGATCACGGGCGGCAGCCACCTCGTCCGGACTGGCGGCGCCGCGCTGCTGCAGCCGCTCCAGCGCGGCAACCTGGCGTTCGGCCGCATCGCGCTCAATGGTGGCCTTGCGCAGATCGGTCTGGCGCGAAAGGAGTTGCTGCTGATTGCCTCCGGCCAGAAGATTGCCGTACCTCTCCTCGGCGCCTTTCAGGCGGGTCCTGGCGGTGGCCAGATCGCTGCGGGCGTGGGTATCGTCGAGCACAAGCAGCAACTGGCCGGCCTTGACCTTCGCGCCTTCCTTGATCAGAATCTGCCGTACCGTGCCGGCCATTGGGGCGTGCGCCTCAAAGCCGTGAATGGGTTCGACTTTTCCATTCGTGGTTATCGAACTGGCCACGGTTTGCAGGACCGGCCTGACCACCGAAACACGAATGCGGTGCGGGCGAAATTCGAAATAGGCTCCCGCGGCCAGGAAAATAACCAGTAGGACGATCAGTACCGTGATCCAAAGTCGGCGGTCTTCGCCGGACGTGCCATTTAAGCTTCCGTTAGCCATGGGTTAAGACTTCCAGTATATCCGAGCCGGGCAATCACAATGTTTCCAGACTAGGGGCTTGGTTGAGGGTTTGGCAAGTTACATGATTGATTTGTGCCGCGGGAAAGTTGGAAAAAGTTTCAAAAGCGGCCGGTCGGCTAGAATAGCTGCATGGCCACGAAGAACGTCACCAAGAAGAAAACTGCCGCCGCGGGCGCGACCCGCCATGGCTACACTCCCGGCCACGCCGCCAGCGGCCTGGATCACGACTTTCCCGCCATTGAGTGCTGGCCCAACCAGTTTCCCAGCTACGTGATCGAAATCGACATCCCTGAGTTTACCTCGGTATGCCCGAAGACCGGGCTGCCGGATTTTGGCACGGTGTGGATTCGCTATGTGCCTGACCGGCTCTGCCTGGAGCTGAAGTCGCTGAAGGAATACATCAACGAATACCGCAACCTGGGAATTTTCCAGGAGAACGTGGTGAACCGGATTCTGCAGGACGTGGTGAAGGCGGCGCAGCCGGTGTGGTGCGAGGTGCGGGCGCAGTTCCGTCCGCGGGGCGGACTGGGGACCGTGGTGGAAGCGCGCTGGCCACGGAAGAAGTAAGCGGCATGGATTGGGCAGCTGGCTGGCAGCGGCGGTTGGCCCGCATTTGATTTCCACAACGAGGCAAACGGCTTGGCCGAAGAGCAGGGACGAGCGACGCGGTGGGCGACGACGGCGCTGGTGATTCTCACCGCGCTGAACTTTGTGAACTACATCGACCGCTCGGTGCTGTTTGCCGTGCAGCCACTGGTGCAGCGCGAGTTTCCGGGATCGGATGCAAAGTTCGGGCTGCTGACGACGGCGTTCTTTTTTTGCTACATGGTGACGGCTCCTTTCGTGGGCTGGCTGGCGGACCGCTATCCGCGGCGGCTGATCATGTGCGCGGGCGCGCTGCTGTGGTCGGCGGCGACCCTGCTGACGGCGGTGACCCACAATTTCACCGAGCTGATGATCCGGCACACCCTGGTGGGCGTTGGTGAGGCGACGTTTGTGTCCATCGCGCCATCGTTCCTTGCCGATCTGCATCCCGAATGCCGGCGTGGGCGCGTGCTCTCGGTTTTCTACCTGGCCATTCCGGTGGGCACGGCGATTGGATACCTGCTGGGCGGAGCCTTGGCGGCACGCTGGGGCTGGCGCGCGCCATTCCTGGTGGGCGCCGTGCCGGGAGTGCTGCTGGGGCTGTTGCTGCTGCTGGTTCCCGAGCCCGAACGCGGCGCCGAGGACCGGCTGGCGGTCACCCTGGAGCGCGGGACATTCCTTGGGCTATGGCGCAATCCGGCGTTCTGGACCGCGACCCTGGGCATGGCCATGATGACCTTTACGGTGGGTGGCATGCAGGTCTGGATGCCGACGTTTCTTACGCGAATCCGCGGCGTGCCGCTGGCGGAGGCGAATCTGCGCTTCGGTCTGATGACGCTGGCGGCGGGAATCCTGGCGACCATGCTGGGCGGCTGGCTGGGCGACCGCATGGAGGCGCGCCGGCGCGGCGGACACTGGCTGATTTCCGCCATTGGCATGACACTGGCGCTGCCCTCGGTGCTGCTGGCGGTCTTCCACGCCGGGCAGTGGATGTATCCGGCGATTTTTATGGGCGAGTTTTTTCTGCTGCTGAATACGGCGCCGCTGAACGCGGCGATTCTGAATTCGGTTTCGGCGCCAATCCGCTCGACGGCGTTCGCGGTGAACATTTTCACCATTCACCTGCTGGGAGATGCGTTTTCGCCGAGCCTGATGGGATACATCTCCGACCGCAGCAACATGCAGATGGCGTTTGTGGCGGCATCGGTGGCGATTGCGCTGTCGGCGGGTGTGCTGTTCCTGGGCGTACGCTACGCTCCACAACTGCCGCAGGAAGATGAGGCGTGATGGCGGGGATGGAGTTGGGCACGGGGATCGGGTGCCTGGTGGCCGTGCTTGGCCGCGGTTGAATGCAAGATGCCTACGGTTCGCGGCCGCGCTTGCCTTTGGACGAGGACGGAGCACAGGCGGGATTGGCTGCGTCAATATCGGACGGCAGAGGCGGATTGCCGGCCGCGACTTGAATCTGCTGGCGGTCGCGCACAATGATTTGAGGATGGCTGCGGTATTGGGTGATCTGGCCGACAACGGCTACGATCTTTCCGCCCAGCAAAGACAGGTCGCCGACGGCGCCGCGGTCGCGGGCCAGAGCCACGGCGTGAAACGAACACTTGCTGCGCCTGGGGCAGAGAGAAACATGAGTAGCGCCGCCGCGCGAGGTGACGACCTGAAAGACCCTTCCGGAAACACAGCCATGTTTGCCAATCAACTCCGAAGCCTTGGCGGCCGCAGTGCACTGGACGCGAATCTCGGGAAGCATGGAATCTGGCGGCGCTGCCTGCGCGCCGGACTGCGCCGGGACGGCGGCGTCCTGGGCTGGCTGCGCCAGGGCCGGCATGGCGAGCAGCAGGGCAGCCCAGAGCAGCCAGAGCGGAATCATTTGGTGGGCTCCATCTTGAGCGAGTTATTAAAGCGGTTGAAATAGTTGAACAGGCCGATGGCGGCGGCCAGTTCGATGATTTCACCTTCCTCGAAGTGGCGGCGGAGTTCGGCCCAGAATTCGTCATCGATGCCAGTGGAGTCGAGGGTCTCGCGCTCGGCGAGCTCGAGGGCAGCCTTTTCGCGCGGGGTAAAGTCGGTGCGGGTGCGGAACCCGGCGAGTCCGGCAATCTGCTCCTCGCTCCAGCCATGGCGGCGGGCAAGCTGGGTATGGGAATGGAGGCAGTATTCGCAGTGATTGAGCTGCGAAGTGCGCACAATGACCAGCTCCTTGAGTTTGACGCCGACCGTACCGGTTTCCATGACGGCGCGAAAGTGCGCAATCATGGTGCGGAGTATTTCCGGGCGGTAGGCCACGGTGCGAAACATGTTGGGAACATTGCCGCGTTCTTGCTTGTAATGGTCAAAAATTTCCTGGGCGGCTGGATCGGCTTGCTCGTAGGCGATGGTTGGGATGCGTGGCATAGATAGGGATTGTACTGCAAGATGGACGCGAAGAAACATGGCGGCGCGCGCCAGGCACGCCACCGGATGGCGCGAAGGTTTTTACGGGCGAACCTCGAGCGGCGGTTGCCGGGCGTCCTTCAGGGTGAGGCCGAGAATACGGGCCAGGGTGGGCGCGATCTGCCGCATATCGATGACGCCCAGGTCGCGTCCCGCGGCAATGCCCTGGCCGCGCAGGAAGAACGAAGAGCGCATCTCCGGGTGCGATGGCAGATAGCCGTGCATTCCGGTGGAGGGCGCCGGTGTCACCAGATCTCCCTGGGTGGCGTAACCAAGCTGATAATCGGTTTGGAGATCGACGACAAAGGTAGCGTTGGGAAATCCGCCAAGGCTTTCGATTTCCGGGCGCTCCAGGATGGCGCCAATGCCGTTGGCGGGGTTGGCGGCCAGATCGTGCAGCAGGCGGCGGACAGCCTCTTCGGTCGCTTTGTCATTGCGGTCGTGGAGCACGATGGCGGCAGAACCGCCGCCGGGGAAGACGGCGGCCTTCCACGCCGACACGGTGTGGGAAGGCGTCACCGTGATCAGTCCCGCCTGGATGAACGGCACCTCCAGGTTGACGCGGTGATCGGTACGCACGAAGCCGTGGTCGGAGACAACCGCGATGACAGCCTCTGGATTGGCGGCAAGCGCAGCCTTCTCGACGCGCCCCACCTGCTGGTCCAGCTCGGCCAGGGTCTGGCAAGCCTGCGGGCTGAAAGGCGAATGGGCGTGCTGCTCTTCGTCGAGCGTGCCCAGGTGCAGGGTGACGAAGCGTGCGTGTTTGTTGACGATGGCAAAGATTGCGGCGTCAGTGAAGGCCTTATCGGTGGCCAGGTATGCGCCCTCGGTCAGTTGAATGGAGCGCAGCTGCGGCAGCACGGCGTCGTAGAGTTCCGCCGTGGACAGGGCGCGTTGCAGCTTGCGATCCTCGGTATTTCCGGCGCGCCAGTATTCGGGAATGTTGTAACGGATGTTGCGCTGGCCGACGGTGACGGGCCATCCCACGCTGGCGGTGATGAGGCCTTTGCGCGCGGCCGCGTCCCAAAGCGTGTCCGCCGTGATGTCTTCCGCGTACCAGTACCAGCCGGACTGATTGGTCCACTCGGGGTCGAAGGTGGTATTACCCCAGATGCCGTGCCGGGCCGGTTCGACGCCGGTGACCAGGGTGGTGTGGGAGGGATACGTAATGGTGGGCAGCACGCCGGTGACGCCCTCGGCGTAGGTTCCCTCGGTGAGAAAACGCTGCAGGGTGGGGAATGGGGCGGGGCAGGCTTTGGGATTGGTGATGTAGTCCGGGCGCATTCCATCGATGGAAATCAGCACCACGGATGGCTGGGCAAAAGCGGCGGCGGAGAGGACGAACAAAAGAAGGCAGATTCTGAGTCTATGCATGGGGGAATTCTCGCCGAGTTGAACAAAAAATAAGTTTTGTGGAGCAAGTATAGGAACCGGTTCACTCCGGTCAAAGTGAAGGGCGGCCCGATGAGCCGCCCGGTTCCCGGAAAACGAATTCAGCGATTAGCGGTTAAAGCTGTTGATGGCCGAAGCTTCGTCGTCGGAAATGTCAAAGACGGTGTAGAGCTTTGTGATCTGAAGCAGATCGTGCACCTTCTTGGTGAGGTTGAGGAGCTTGAGTTCGCCGCCGGCGTTGCGAACGCTGGTGAAGGCGCTGACCAGCTCGCCGATCCCGGAGCTGTCGATATAGGTAACGTCGCCGAGGTTGAGGAGAATCTTTTTGTGGCCCTGAGTGGAAAGGTCCTTGACGGTATCGCGCAGCACGACACTGCCTTCCCCGAGTGTGATACGCCCACTAAGATCCACGATGGTGACACCATCCACCTGGCGTGAGCTTGCTTTCATCGTCACTGGTTAGCCTCCTTGTTGCCGTCGCGGTCCGCACCGCGGACGAATTTGATCATCGTGATTTCGGTGCCGGGAGACATGGTACGAAAACGAACTTCGTCCATGAATGCCCGGATGAGAAAAATTCCGCGTCCCGATTGCTTGAGCAGGTTTTCAGGGGCTAAAGGATCGGGGATCAGCCGCGTATCCAGTCCTGGACCTTCGTCGCGCACGGTAATCGTCAAGGAATCGGGAATGCTTTCAAAGGCTACGGTCACGCGCTTGTTTGGATCATAGCGGTTGCCGTGGAGGACGGCGTTCACGGCGGCTTCGCGCACAGCCAGGGCGATGCGGCCGCATTCGTCCTCGTCGAAGCCGGACTTGGCGGCAACCTCGGCGACGGCTTGCTCGGCCTTGTTGACACTCGCCAGAGTGGAGTCGAGCGTGTATGAGACCCTGGTTGCATTCATCGTGTGACGTCGATCCATTGCATCCGGTTGGAAGTGCGGGTTGAAAACCGAATCCAACTAAGGTTGGGTAAGTTTGCCTGTTGCCACGTGGCCCTGTCAATTTCCATGCCTGGCCATCTGCGAACAATTTACCAGTTCAGGTGAATGAAGTCGCCCTCAATCGTCGCCCGCAAGGCGGCAAGGTTGGGCAGCAGGGCGGTGGCCTGGGCCAGTTCGGCGGGCGGAAAAGTGGTGGGCACGGCCAGAACAGGTATGCCCGCCGCCAGGGCGGAGTTGATTCCGTTCGGCGCGTCCTCCACCACGACGCAGGCGCCGGGGGGCAGGCCGAGCAGAGCGGCGCCACGCAGATAAGGCTCCGGGTCCGGCTTGCCGTGCTCGATGTCACTGCCGGTAATCATGAGCTCGGGAAGCGGAAGGCCGGCGACCCCAAGGCGGTGGACGGCCAGATCGCGGGTGCCGCTGGTGACGATGGCCCAATGCCGCGGCGGCAGCGAATCCAGCAGGGCGACGGCTCCGGGGATGACTACCAAGTCATAGGAATCCTCGATTTCAAGGCGCTCGAGGACGAGCATTTCGGCGTGGGCGTCAAGCTGGGGCGCGAGCCGGCGAACCGTGTCAATGGCGCGGCCTCCGTGGGCGGTGTGGGCGGTGAGTTCGGGATCGAAGCCGTGTTGGCTGCCCCATTTGCGCCAGACGCGGGCGACTCCTGCAGTGCTGTCAATGAGCACGCCGTCAAGATCGAAGAGGATTCCCTGCACTTGTAGAAAGGACATAGGATAAGTGTAAAAGAAAATCGCGGGCAATAGGTTGCGGAGAAGTTACTCGGGCAAAGCGGTTTCAAGAATGGTGGAGTTGGTTCGGAGAGTCAGTTGGGAACAATTGCAAACCGGCGCCGATGCAGAGGATGTTGCTTCCCAGGTTATCGCCGCAAAGAGCGCGGCGCGAGCCTGGGGCACCCGGCATTCTAGTCCGCTGCCTGCTGGACCGTCTTCAGTCCACCTGCTTTTTCAACTCATACAGCAGGTTCATCGCCTCGCGCGGGCTGAGCGAATCGAGGTCGGCTTCGCGCAGGCGGTCAAGGACGGTGTTCGAGACCGGGGTGAAGATGGTCAACTGCACCGGGCCGGATTTCTCCGCCTTGGGCGAGAGCTGCGTGGTGGCGGCGCGTTCGGCGTTCTCGTGCTGGTGCAGCACCTCGCGGGCGCGGGTGATGACCTCGGCGGGCAGGCCGGCGAGTTTGGCGACCTCGATGCCGTAGCTCTTGTCGGCCGCTCCGGGCGAGACCTTGCGCAGAAAAATGATGCTGCCGCCGGCTTCCTTGACGCTGACGTGGTAATTCTTCACCGCGTCCAGCAGGTCTTCCAAATCGGTGAGCTCGTGGTAGTGGGTGGCGAACAGCGTTTTGGCGCGGCTGTGCTGGTGGATGAATTCGACCACGGCCCAGGCGATGGCAAGGCCGTCGTAGGTGGCCGTGCCGCGGCCGATTTCGTCCAGCAGGATCAGCGAGCGCGCGGTTGCGGTGTTCAGGATGGCGGCGGTTTCCGTCATCTCCACCATGAAGGTGGAACGGCCGCGCGCCAGATTGTCCGAGGCTCCGATGCGGGTGAAGATGCGGTCGAAGGTGGCCAGGCGCACCCGCGTGGCGGGCACGAACGATCCCATCTGCGCCATCAGCACGATGAGCGCGGTCTGGCGCAGGTAGGTGGACTTGCCTCCCATGTTGGGGCCGGTGATGAGCAGGATCGACTGGCTGGCGGCGTCGAGATAGAGATCGTTGGGCACAAAGCGGTCGTGCGAGCCGGTCAGTTCGGGCTGCTCGATGACGGGATGGCGGCCTTCGAGAATTTCCAGCACCGCCGCGGCGTCGTCAAACTGCGGGCGGCAGTAGTTGCGCACGGCGGCCAGATGGGCGAAGGAGAGCAGCACGTCGATCTCAGCCACGGCCAGCGCGCTCTGGCGGATGCGGCGCGATTCGGCGGCAATGGCGGCGCGCAGCTCGGCAAACAGGCGGCGCTCGATGGCGACGATCTTCTCTTCGGCGGCCAGGACCTTGGATTCGTACTCCTTCAACTCCGGGGTGGTGAAACGCTCGGCGCCCACCAGGGTCTGTTTGCGCTCGTAGTCGGCAGGGGCGTGTTGCAGGTTGGCCTTGCTGATCTCAATGTAGAAACCAAAGACGCTGTTGAACTTGACCTTGAGCGAGTTGATGCCGGTGCGCTCGCGCTCGCGCTGCTCGATCTGGGCGATGTAGCGCTTGCTGTTGCGGCTGATGTCGCGCAACTCGTCGAGTTCGGGATCAAGCCCGGCCTGGATGACGCCGCCATCGTTGAGGGTGATGGGCGGCTCGGCAACAATGCTGCGCTCGATGCGCTGGCGCACGTCGCTGAGTTCGTCGACCAACTGGCGCAGAGCGGCAAAGCGCGCGGCAGGGAAGTGCGCCAGCGCGCCGCGCACCCCGGGAAGTTTTGCAAGCGAGGCGGCGAGGGCGAGAATATCGCGCGGATTGGCCGTCTCCAAGGTGATGCGGCTGAGCAGGCGTTCAATGTCAAGAATGCCGTCGAGCGAGCGCCGCAACTCCTCGCGATGAATGACACTGGCGACGGCCGCGGAGACGGCGTCGAGGCGGAGATTGATTTCGGGCGTATCGATAGAGGGACGCAGCATCCAGGCTCGCAGCAGGCGCTTGCCCATGGGAGTGAGGGTGTGGTCGAGGGCGCGGAACAGGGTCACGGCATCGCCGGTGCCGGCAAACAGCGGCTCGATCAGCTCCAGGTTACGGACCGTGACGGCGTCCAGAATGAGGCAGTTCTGGCGCTCGTAGAAACTGATGCGATCGACATGGTCGAGCGACCCGCGCTGGGTCTGGCGGGCGTAGTGGAGAATGGCTCCAGCGGCGCAGGCAGCAGCATTGTGGCCGGCTAGGCCGAAGCCTTCGAGCGACAGCACTCCGAAGTGATTTTCCACCAGCGGGATGGCGTAGTCGGAGGCAAAGATCCAGTCATCCAGCGGAGTCTCGCTCCAGCGCCCGAAGGGTGCCAGCTCGCTGGAGGCCAGGCGTGGAGCGGCGGCCGAGACGGGCGCGGGCGCGGCGGCGGCGAAGCTGGGCTGAGGCGCGGCGGATTGAAACAGCGGCAGGGACGCGGCGTAGAGCAGCTCGCGCGGGCGCAGGGTTTGCAACTCGTCAGCCACCCGCCGGTCGGCCTCCGGGCCGCTGAATTCGGTGGCGCGGAACTCGCCCGTAGACAGGTCAAGGGCGGCAAAGCCGAGACTGGCGGCGTGGCGGGCGACGGCGCAGAGAAAGTTGTTCTCCTCCGAGCCAAGCTGGGAGTCGGCGGCGGTGCCTGGGGTGACCACGCGGGTGACCTCGCGGCGGACGAGTTTCTTGGTGAGTTTGGGGTCCTCGACCTGGTCGCAGATGGCGACCTTGTAGCCCTTGCGGACCAGCTTGGAGATGTAACCTTCGGCGGCGTGGTAGGGAACACCGCACATGGGCAGGGCGACGCCATCGACTTTCTGGCGCGAGGTGAGGGTGATCTGGAGCTCGCGCGCGGCGGTGACGGCGTCATCGAGAAAGAGCTCGTAAAAGTCGCCAACGCGGAAGAACAGCAGGGCGGTGGGATGGTCTTTCTTGATGGCGGCGTGCTGCCGCATCAACGGAGTTGTGGCTTCACTCATGGGCAAGCATTGGGGGGTCCCAAAAGGGCGAGTATAGCAGAGCCTTGCGCGCCGCATACGGAGGTGCGCGAAAGCCGCCGAATACGCGGGCTAGCGGCAGGCGCAATCCAACGGAGCAGAAGCTGGGGCGGGCAACTGCGCGGCGACAGATTGGAGGCGGAAAAGTTCAGGCAGCCGGGCGGCGATTGGCAATTGACTAAGGGGCTGGGGAGTGGTTTGCTATCGCAATGGAACTTCGCAAGGATCCAATCACGCGCTCCTGGGTGGTAACCGGGGATGAACCGGCGCCGGCCCGCAATCAGCAGCAGGTTTGCCCGTTCTGTCCGGAGTCATCGCAACAGCCGCAGGTCATCTCCTCGATGGCGTCGGTCAACTACGGGCCGTGGTCGGCGCGCGCCGTGGTGCACCCGCAGCCGCTGTACCACGTGGAAGGCGACCCGGGACGGCGCGGCGTGGGGCTGTACGACGTGATGCGCTCGGTGGGCGCCCATGAGGTGATTGTGGAGAACGCGCGCCACGACCGCCAGCTCTGGACCTCCACGGACGCCGAGATTGAGCAGTTTCTGCTGCTGTGCGCGCAGCGCCTGGAGGATCTGCAGCACGACCAGCGCTTCAAATACGTGAGCATTTTCAAGGACTTTGGAGCGTTAAGCGGACAGGAGTTCGACCATCCGACTTCGCAGATTGTAGCCACGACCTATGTGCCGCGGCGGGTGCTCTACGAGCTGCGGTCGGCGCGCGAGCACTTCGCGGCAAAAGAGCGCTGCGTGTTCTGCGATATTCTGACCCAGGAATTGCACCAGCGGGATCGCATCGTGGAGATTCGCGGCGACTTTGTCGCCTGCTGTCCGTTTGCCTCACGGGCGCCGTTTGAGACCTGGATCGTCCCGGTGCATCACGAGGCCCATTTTGATCACACGGCAATCTCGCGGCCGGCAGCGTTGCGCGACTGCGCCTCACTGCTGCGGCGCACGTTGAACCGGATCCGCTCGGTTACCGACAGCTTCCACCTGGTGGTGCATACGGCGCCCAACACGCAGCACCAGTCCAAGGCGCTGAACTACTGGCGCACGATCGACCAGGACTACCACTGGCATATTGAGATTCTGCCGATTCTGGCGGAGCGGCAGAAATCGTATTCGTTCAAGGAAAGCTACCGCTCGGCGGTGATGCCCGAGGATGCGGCGGCGCGGCTACGGGAAGCTCCGACGGAACACACGCTGACCTCGTCGTAGGGCGCGCCGGAGGAACGGCAAGGCTGCGGGCAGGTGGCTTGGAGTTGCGTGGTATACTCAGGCGTTACCGAGGGTTGTACGGTAGTGCGAGATCCGGCAGACTGGACGAGCAGAGCCGGAAAACAATTTTTAAAGAATTCAAACAATCTACGAGGTTGGCATGTCTGGCCACTCAAAATGGGCCACAATCAAGCACAAAAAAGGCGCGCTGGACGCTAAGCGCGGCAAGATATTCACCCGCCTGATCAAGGAAATCTCGATGGCTGCCAGGGCTGGCGGCGATCCGGAAAAGAATCCTCGATTGCGCACTGCGGTGGCCGCGGCAAAGGCCGAAAACATGCCGCAGGATAACATCAAACGCGCCATTCAGCGCGGCACTGGCGAGTTGCCGGGCGTGACCTACGACGAGATCACCTTTGAAGGCTACGGCCCCGGCGGCGCCGCGATCCTGGTGTTGACCTCGACCGACAACCGCAACCGCACCGTCAGCGACATTCGCCACCTGTTCGGCAAGAACGGCGGCAACATGGGCGCGGCCGGCTCGGTGGCGCACATGTTCAGCAAGAAGGGCGACATCCTGGTGGAGAAAGCTGCCGCCAAGGAAGACGACCTGCTGGACATTGTGCTTGAGCACGGCGCCGACGACCTGCAGGACAGCGGCGACCACTGGGAGATTCTCTGCGAGCCGAATGCCTTTGAGAAAGTTCTGGAGGCGGTGAAGGCCGCGGGCATTACCCCGGAGAGTGCCGCCATCGAAATGATCCCGGCAAACTATGTGAAGCTCGAAGGTCAGCAGGCACGCACCATGTTCCGCCTGATGGAAGCGATGGAAGATTACGAAGACGTGCAGAACGTGTACACGAATGCCGACATCGACCAGAAGGACCTGGAAGAAGTTGCCGGCTGATTTGAGACTGTTGCCAATTGGGGCCACCGCAACCGGGTGGCCCCTTTCCTTTTAGCTTGGAAGCAGGGTTCCGGGCCTGTTACCGTAGCAGATACCATGCAGACCACGATGAAATTATTCCGGACGGCAACTTTTGTCCTGCTGCTGCTGAGTGCGGCGGCGGGGATGGCGCAAAACGGCGATGACGCAGCTTCAATCCGGCACGAGCACTGGGTTTTTGGCGTTCTGGCCAGCGGCGGCAGCGGTCTGTTTGACCGCGATAACGTGCAATTTGTGCGCGCTGGCGCGCGCGTTGGCCGGGTGATGAGCGGAGAACTCGGCAAGGGCTGGCTACGCGGAACCTTCGAGGAGGATGTGGAGATCATGCCGGTCGATTATGTCCTCTGGGGCGGCTACAAGAACGTCTATGGCTTCGGCTTGAACCCGGTTGTGATGAAGTGGAATTTTACCCACGGCAAGAAGACGATTCCGTATTTTCTGGCGCAGGGCGGAATCCTGCACACCTCGGAAAAGATTCCTCCCGGCAACACTTCGACGGTGAACTTCACCTCCGGGGCGGGAGTGGGTCTGAATTATTTTCTGCGGCCGGGGCGCTCCGTGAACTTCGATTTCCGGGCGACTCACCTGTCCAACGCATCGCTGGGCGATCACAACCCCGGAGTGAACTCCAGTTTGCAGTTTGGCGTGGGCTACAACTGGTGGAAGCAGTAAGCGGAGAAATGAAAGATGGCAACCCTGATTGAGTGCGTACCGAATTTTTCCGAAGGACGCGAAAAGGCGAGGGTAGAGGCCATTGTCAACGCCATGAAGCGCGACGGCGTCCAGCTGCTGGATTGCGAGATGGACGCGGACCACAACCGCTCCGTGGTTACCCTGGTGGGTGCGCGTGAGCCTTTGTTGGCGGCCGTGCTGGCCGGCATCGGCAAGGCAACCGAGCTGATCGACCTGAATGTGCACCGGGGGGCGCATCCGCGCCTGGGCTCGACCGACGTGGTGCCATTCATTCCCATCGAGGGCGCGACCCTGGAAGACTGCGTGCAAATGGCGCGCGAACTGGGGCAGCAGGTCTGGCAGCAGTACCAGATTCCGGTGTACTTCTACGAAGCCGCCGCGCTGCGGCCGGAGCGGGCGAACCTGGAGGTGATCCGGCGCGGGCAGTTCGAGGCGATTCGCGAGGAAATGGCGACGGTGGAATCGCGCCGTCCCGACGTGGGCGACCCGCGCTGCCATCCGACGGCGGGCGCCATCGTGATTGGCGCGCGCAAGTTCCTGGTGGCCTACAACGTGTATCTGCAAACCAAGGACGTGGACATTGCAAAGAAAATCGCCAAGGCTGTGCGCTTCTCCAGCGGCGGTTTCCGCGCGGTGAAGGGAATGGGCGTGGAGGTGCGCGGCCAGGCGCAGGTTTCGATGAACCTGACCGACACGGATCTGACCCCGATCGCCAGGGTTTTCGAGTTTGTGAAGCGCGAGGCGGCGCGTTACGGCGTCGCGGTGCAGTCCAGCGAAATTGTGGGGCTGGTGCCGAAGCGGGCAATCGAAAATGCCGCGGAGTGGTTTCTCCAGGTGGAGAACTTTGATTCTTCGCTTATTCTGGAGAATCGCTTGGCAGCCGTGATGGGCGGCAAAAGCGCCGTTGGCGGGTTGCGCGCGGGAGTCGAGCCGTTTCTCGCCCAACTGGAGGCGCCGACGGCCGTACCGGGCGGCGGCAGCGCCTCGGCGGCCGCTGGAGCCATGGCCGCGGGATTGGCGTCCATGGTTGCCGGCATGTCTCGCGGCAAGAAGGCATACGCTGCGTTTGAGGCGGAACTGAGCGCGGCGCTGGCGAAACTCGCGGCCCTCGGCGAGGAATTGAAAGCATCGATCGATGGCGACGCAGCGTCTTACCAGGCGGTGGTAGCTGCCTACAAGGCACAGAAAACCGCTTCGGCGGAGCAATCCGATGCGGCCGCCGGGCAGGTGGCGGCGGCGCTGCGTGGAGCCGCCAGTGTGCCATTGCGGGTGGCTGAGTGCGCAGTCGAGGTGCGGGGCCTGATCGCCTCGCTGCACTCCAGGACGAATCCGAAAATGGCGAGCGACCTGACGGTGGCCGACGCGCTGGCGCGAGCGGCGATGGAAGGCGCGCTGGCGAACGTGGAGATCAACCTGGAGGCGTTCGACCCCGGGACCGAGGCGGCGTTCCTGGCCGAGACTCGCGCCAGGGTCGCGGAACTCAGGAAAACGCAGCCGGAATAAGCGCGGATCGAAGGAAGGACTTTTGACGCAGTGCCGGGTTCAGGCACTCGGAGGTACAATCGTAGTTCTATGAAGAGCATTTCAGTTGCACTCGTACTGGCCTGTGCGCTCATCAGCGGCGCCCTTGCAGCCCCGCTAGGTACCAACACGCGGACCGTACTTCCGGCGCAGATTCAGCAGATCATCTCGGTGGATTACCGGGCACTGCGCAATTCCTCGAGCGGCATGGCGCTGAAGAATCGCGTGCTGCCGGAGAATCTGAAAGCCTTTGAGAGTTCGCTGCGCGATATGGGCATCAACCCCGATGCGGATGTGGAGCAGTTGTCGTTTGTTGCCTATCGCACGGCCAAGGGCGGGATGCGCAACTTTGGCGTTGCCAGCGGGCAGTTTGAGCCCAAGAAGGTGCTGGCGCGCTTGAAGGCGAAAAAGCAGAAGAGCGAGAAGTATCGCGATGCCTTTCTGTGGCCTACGGGCGGCAGCTTTGTGATGACGTTTCTGGACGACAACACCATGTTGTTCGGCGACGCCAATGCGGTGAAGGACGGCCTGGACGTTCGCGATGGCGAGCAACAGGGGATTGCCTCAACCCCGGAGATGTTGCAGATGATTGTCGAGACCGAAGCTGGGCCGGTGTGGAGCGTGCTGGATCAGCAGGGCACGCAAAACATGTTGCACTCGGTCTTGGGTGAAGCCTCGGCGCTGACCGATTTTGACACGGTCAAAAAGCGCCTGCTGGGATCGTATTACAGCCTGGACCTGCAGCACGGCGTGGATTTTGACCTGAACGTGCAGACCGCGGATTCGTTTACGGCGGGCACGCTTTCGGCCTTGTTGAAGGCGGGAGTGCTGTACAAGAAGGCCGCCGGCAGCGCCACCGAAAAAAGCGCGATGGACAACATGGAGGTCAACTCCGACGCCGGCCGCCTGGTGGTGAAGTTCAAAGCCGACGACAGCAAGTTTCAGGCACTGTTGAAGAGCGACCTGTTCCAGGCGGTTTCTCACTAGCGCCAGGCGCAGGGATCGGAAACAAAGGCGGCCCGCCAGGGCCGTCTCTTTTTTGCCGGCAAGCTTAGAGCTCTTTGATCAGTCCTTTGCGGAGGGCGCGAATCGCGCTCTCAATGCGGCGGTAGCGCACCCAGGTACCCTGCTTGCGGGTCTCGATCAGGCCGGCGAGCCGGAGAATTTTCATGTGGTGGGAGATGGTCGGCTGAGCCAGTTTGATCCGCTGCTCGACGTCGGAGGCGGTCCAGCCATCGGGAGCCGCGGTCTTGCGCAGGGTGCTGGGATGGAGCAGGCGCAGGATCTTGCGCCGGGTCGGATCGGCGACGGCGCGAAGCGCCAGGCTCAGCTTGTCAGAGGCAGCTTTCATGGCAATCCACCATCCTAATGCATTCGAAAGCGACGGCACGTGGACAACGGTTCCGGCCCGGCTTGCAACTGGAGGGGCTGGCAATCAGACAAACTGGCGCTCGCCCAATCAGCGCTTGAGGAAGGCGTTGTAGCCGGCAGTGACCAGACGCGAGCGAATGGCCTCGGCTTGCTTGATGTCAGCGTACGGACCCACCTGCACGTGAAACAATTTGTCTCCGGGTTGGGCGATGATGACCGGGTATTGCTGCTTTTGCAGAGCGTCGCTCAGCAGTTTGGCGTCTTCCTGACTGCGCACGGCGGCAATCTGCACCAGGTAGCCGGGGCCAAGGGTGGCGCGGGTTCCCTGGCCCGCGGCTTGGGGTTGGGTTGCAGATTCCGGCGGCGTCAGTTGCGGATGCGCGTCCTTCTGTTGCACCGACTGGTAAAAAGTGAGGTCGCCTGCGTTGGGTGCCGAAGCTGACGGTGTTGGACAGTTGTCACCGCTGGTGCAATCGAGGGATTTTGGCGCCGCCACCTGCGCCGCTCCGGGCTTGCTGAGGGACGAAGGCGCCGGGTTGGCCGAAGCCGCCGTGGCGGCCGCAGTCTCTGCCGCGGCGGCCTGGCGGCCGGAATTGCGTCCCAGCGAGTAGCCAATGCCGAGTGCAATGCCACAAAGAACTACCAGGCCGAAAAACAGCCCGAGCAACTTTCCCACACCAAGGGTGATCTCGGTATCGTTCCCCTCGACATCGACCATCGTTTCCCTCTCCCGCATATTCGTATTCTCTATTATGACTCGGTCTTGGGGGCCGCGTCGCTAGGTGAAAGTGCGGATTTTGCTGCATTCCCAGTGAGTCTCTGGAGACCGGAGAGCAGGTCGATGGGAACCGGGAAGATGACGGTGGTGTTTTTCTCGACGCCAATCTCGGTCAGGGTCTGCAGGTAGCGAAGCTGAATGGAAGCCGGCTCGGTCTGCAGCAGGTGGGCGGCATCCACCAGGCGTTGTGCGGCGGAGAACTCACCCTCGGCGTGAATGATCTTGGAACGCTTCTCGCGCTCGGCCTCAGCCTGTTTTGCCATGGCTCGCATCATGCTCTCGGCCAAATCCACCTGTTTCACTTCAACGTTGGCCACCTTTACGCCCCAGGGAGCGGTGTGCTGGTCGAGGATGGATTGCAGACGGAGATTGATCTTGTCGCGATGCGCCAGGAGTTCATCCAGTTCGACCTCACCGAGCACGCTGCGCAGCGTGGTGAGCGCAAATTGCTGCGTCTGGTACTGGTAGTTGGTGACCTCGACGACGGCCAGGCGCGGGTCGATGACGCGCAGGAACACCACGGCATTGACCTTCAGGGTGACGTTGTCGCGAGTGATAACATCTTGCGGCGGCACGTCAAAGGCAATCTGCCGGAGATCGACGCGCACCATGCGATCCAAGGGGGCGAAGACCAGGATTATGCCGGGACCCTTGGGCTGATCGAGCAGCCGCCCAAGCCGGAAGATGACACCGCGTTCATACTCGCTGAGGATCTTGATGGCGCTGAAAAGGTAGAAAATGAGGATGACAAAAACAATTCCGGTGAGAGGGAACATGGCGCCTCCGGGCCTGTTTGCAGGTCACGAGGATTCTACCGCACTGGAGCCGGGTTTGAAGGTTCCAAAGGTTCACAAGTTTCAAGCTTGGTCCATTGGCGGAAACCCGGCCGCTGGTGTAAGCTAAACCTGCTCGCCCGTGAGCGGGAGTAGTTCAGTGGTAGAACGCCAGCTTCCCAAGCTGGATGTCGCCGGTTCAATCCCGGTCTCCCGCTCCAAGCCTCCAGCCATGCGATTTCCAGCCAAAAGGACCGACGTGCGTTCGTGCTTACCGCCTCAAGTTATGATCGAACTGCTGTCAAACCTTAGACAGGGCTTGACAATGAATGGCGGTTGTGTGAAGTTATGACGCGTCATCCGCAAGAGGCATTGTATGGTGCAGTCGCGAAGGTTGCGGGAGCCGGGTCGCTTCCGCGGGAGGAGGGCGGGAATTTGAGCATGCTCTCGGTGATCCGACCGGTGAAAACGGCAGACATTTCCCTAACCGACCTGTTCGATGTTGAAGAGCTGCAGAAGATCCAGGATACCTTTGCACAAGCCACCAAGGTAGCTTCGGTCATCACCCTCCCCGATGGGACGCCGGTCACTAAACCGGGCAATTTCTGTCGCTTATGTATCGATGTCATCCGCAATACGGAAAAGGGCCGGATCAATTGCTTCTACTCAGATTCCATCATCGGCAGGCAGAGCGACCACGGTCCGACAATTCGGATTTGCCTGAGCGGCGGACTTTGGGACGCTGGCGCCAGCATTACGGTGGGTGGCCAGCACATCGGGAACTGGCTGATCGGCCAAGTGAAGAATGAGCTAAACGACGAAGAGCGGACGATCCGCTACGCGCGGGAAATCGGCGCCGACGAAGAGGAGTTCCGCGAGGCATTACAGGAAGTTCCGGTCATGTCATCGGAACAATTCGAAAACATCGCCAAGCTGGTTTTCCTGCTCGCCAACGAGCTCTCGCAGAAGGCGTACCAGAACCTGCAGCAGTCGCTGCACATCGCCGAGCGCAAACAAGCCGAGGTTGCCCTGCGGGAAAGCGGGGAGCGGCTCAAACTGCTGCTCGACGTCAACAACGCCGTGGTGTCGAAACTCGAGCTTGCGGAGCTTTTCCATCTGATTCCCGCCAGCGTTCGCAATGCGATGCAGTGCGACGCGGTCTGCCTGTCCATGCCGGATGCGGATGCAAGGCGCTTCAGAATCAGCGGCCTTGATTTTCCAGGTAGCAGAGGGTTTCTCCGCGAAGGGGTGGTGCTGGATGTTGAAGGCTCGGGTCCGGGAATTGCATTCGCCAGCGGCAAACCCTACCGCTACGGACGTCCCCCTGAAGGCCTTAACGCGCTTGCGCGGAGCATCAATACGGGCGAGGGGTTCCAGTCGGGATGTTTTATTCCGGTGACTGCGGCCGGGCGCACCATGGCCGTTTTGCATATGAGCGACCATCGGGCGGAATTTTTCTCCGAGCAGGATCTGGAGTTCTTGACGCAAGTGGCCGGCCAGGTGGCAATCGCCATGGAAAACGCACTGCAATATCAGGAATTGCGTCAATCGCGCGAGCGGCTTGCGGAAGAGAATCTTTACCTGGCGAGCGAAATTCAGGCAAATCAGCACTTTGAGCATATTCTCGGCAATAGCCGGGCCATGAGGAAAGTTCTGGAACACGTTGCCACCGTCGCCAAGACCGATTCCACGGTGCTGATCCGGGGAGAGACTGGCACCGGTAAGGAGCTCGTCGCGCGCGCCATCCACAATAGCAGTCCCCGGCGCGACCGCATGTTCGTCAAGCTGAGTTGCGCGGCAATTCCTGCCGGCTTGCTGGAAAGCGAGCTTTTTGGACACGAGAAGGGCGCATTTACTGGTGCGACGGAAAGGAAAATCGGCCGCTTCGAGGTCGCCAATGGCGGAACCCTGTTCCTGGACGAGGTAGGAGACATTCCGCTCGAACTGCAACCCAAGTTGCTCAGGGTATTGCAGGAACAGGAATTCGAACGGCTGGGGAGCACCCGCTCGATACGGGTTGACGTGCGCCTGGTGTCAGCCACGAACCGGGCTCTTGAGAGCATGATGCTGGAAAACCAGTTCCGCCCGGATCTGTTCTACCGGTTGAACGTGTTTCCCATCCGTTTGCCGCCGCTGCGCGAACGTCCGGAAGACGTGCCGGCGCTGGTGCGGCATTTCGTGACGAAATATGCGCAGAAGATGAATCGAAGGATTGAAGAAATTCCCGACGGCGTGATGGAAGCGCTGATGCAGTATCAGTGGCCGGGAAACATACGTGAGTTGCAGAACCTCATCCAGAGAGCGGTTATTCTCTCGCCAGGAACCGCGCTCATCTCCCCTCTGATGGAGCTGAGCGGGGTGAAGCACACCGCACCCGAGCGGCGCGAAAAGCAACCACAGGGGACACTGCTGGACATTGAGCGCAAGCACATTCGGCAAATCCTGCAAGAAACCAGCTGGGTTCTAGGCGGGAGTGAAGGCGCAGCCTCACGCTTGGGAATTCCCCGTACCACGCTTCTCTACAGGATGAGAAGGCTGGGAATTCCCCGTCAACAGGACTGACCCGACCGCTCGCGAATTTTTCCTGCCGCTATTTGATTGTTCGGCCTCCCCGGACACTCGTTTGGGTTTTCGTCATGCCAACGCTTCTGTCAACGCATTGCCTGCCTCGCGTGCTGACAGAACCTGCTGTCAACCTCTGTCCAGCCTTCGACATGGACATCTCAACCCCTTGACAGCATCCAGGATCGTCATCAGCTAAGTATCAGAAATGGAACCGATTGCCGCACTCGTCCGGGACGATCCGTTGTGGAACTCTGCATGCATATAACCACACGGATGCCTGAGGTACAACGTGAGTTGAACCTCAGGAAAAAGGCAGATGGAGATATCGCTGTTTGCCTTCGCTCTGGGAAGTAGACGCACCATCATTAAGGAGAATGTCAGATGGCGAAAGATGCGAAAGAGGCGTTGGGGTTAATCGAGACGCGCGGCCTGGTTGCGAGCATTGAAGCAGCCGATGCGATGGTCAAGGCCGCAAATGTGATTCTAGTCGGGCAAGTAAAGATTGGCGCCGGCTTGGTCACGGTATTTGTCCGCGGGGATGTGGGTGCGGTGAAAGCCGCCACCGACGCTGGATCCGCCGCTGCCGCCAAGGTTGGCGAAGTGGTTTCGGTGCACGTGATTCCGCGGCCCCACACGGATGTGGAAAAGATTTTGCCGGCCACCCCTGAGGTTGTATAGCGAACCGCTCCGGATTACCCGCGTAATCGGATATCACGTGGAGGAATGATCGATGTCAGAATCAGAAGATCTGGTCAAGAAAGTCTTACAGGAAGTAATGAAGCGGGCGGGTGCGGCAAGCGCGCCCCCAGAAGCTAAAACCGCGGCCGGCGACCTGTCGCATCTCACGGAGTACATCGGCGTTGCTGACGGCGACACTGAAGGCATCGTGATTGCGAATCTCGACCCCGCCATTCATGCACTGTTCGGATTCGATCCGAAGTTCCGTTCGATCGGCGTTATCGGTGGCCGTACGGGAGCTGGTCCGCAATTGATGGCAGCCGATGAAGCGATCAAGGCAACCAACACCGAATTGATCCTGTGCGAAATGCCGAGAGACACCAAGGGCGGAGCTGGTCATGGTAATTTGATCATCTTCGGCGCCGAGGATGTCTCGGATGCCCGCCGTGCGGTGGAAGTTACCCTGCAGACCACCCACAAGTATTTTGGCGATGTGTATGGCAACAGCCAGGGCTACACCGAAAATCAGTACAGCGCGCGTGCCAGCAAGGTCCTGAACAAGGCATTCGGGGTTCCCGAAGGCAAGGCATTCGGACTGATCCTGGGCGCTCCGGCCGTGATCGGCATGTTGATGATCGACACCGCGGTGAAAGCTGCCGATGTCGAAGTGCTGGGTCTGGGAACGCCAAAGAAGAACACCAGCTTCAGTAACGAAGTGTTTATCTGGGTTACTGGCGACTCCGGTGCGGTGCGGCAGGCCGTCATCTCGGGCCGTGAAGTTGGCAACAAGCTTCTTTGCGCATGGGGCGAAAAGCCGCAATCTGCGGGAACACCGTACATCTAAGGAGGTCTGCAATGGCTAAAAGACAAAAACGCTTCTTAGTGCTTGCCGACCGGCCAGTAAACAAGGACGGCTTCATTAAGGAATGGCTCGATGTGGGATTGGTTGCCCAGGACAGTCCCAATGACCCGAAGCCCAGCATCAAGCTCGAGAACGGCGTGGTAGTTGAGCTGGATGGAAAGAAACGCGATGACTTCGATCTGATCGATTACTTCATCGCGGATCACGCCATTGACAAGACGGTAGCCGAAGAGGCGATGGCCATCGATTGCGTGAAGTTCGCAAAGATGCTGGTGGACATCAATGTTCCGCGTGCCGAAATCGTGCGCTTGTCAGTTGGTTTGACCCCGGCGAAAGTAGTCTCCATTCTCAAGGAGTTGAACGTCGTCGAACTGATGATGACGATGCAGAAGATGCGCGCCCGCAAGACGCCGATGAACCAGGCTCACGTAACGAACCTGAAGGACTCGGCTCCGCTGCTGGCGGCAGACGCTGCCGAAGCTGCCTATCGTGGCTTTGCGGAAATTGAAACCACGGTTGGTATCGGACGCTACGCTCCGATGAATGCCCTGGCTCTGCTGGTTGGTGGACAGACCGGACGCCCGGGAATTCTGGCCCAGTGCGCGGTGGAGGAAGCACTGGAACTGAGCATGGGAATGCGCGGCCTGACGCACTATGCCGAGACGGTTTCCGTATACGGAACCGAGCAGGTGTTCATAGACGGCGACGACACCCCATGGTCGAAGGCCTTCCTGGCTTCTGCCTATGCTTCCCGCGGCCTCAAGATGCGCATGACCTCCGGCACCGGCTCTGAAGTGCAGATGGGCTATGCGGAAGGCAAGTCGATGCTGTACCTGGAAGTCCGCTGCATCATGATCGTCAGGGGCGCGGGAGTTCAGGGAATCCAGAACGGCTCCATCAGTTGCATAGGTGTTCCGGGTTCGGTTCCGGCGGGCATCAAGACGGTTGTGGCAGAAAACGTTGCCGCCGCGTTGTTGAACCTGGAAGTGGCCTCCGGTAGCGACCAGACATTCACTCACTCCATTGAACGCAACACGGCGCGTATGCTGCCGCTGTTCTTCTCAGGCACCGACTACATCTTCTCCGGTTATGCTGCGGAACCGAACTACGACAACATGTTTGCCGGTTCCACTCATGACGTAGACGATTACGACGACTACCTGGTTCTGCAGCGCGATTTCCAGGTCGATGGCGGCTTGATTCCGGTAACGGAAGAAGGCGTGATCGCCGTCCGCAACAAGGCGGCACGGGCATTGCAGGCTGTCTTCGAAGAGGTCGGGCTTCCCCCGATCACCGACGAGGAAGTGGAACTGGTGACCTATGCCCACGGAACCAAGGACATCGGCGACCGCAACGTTCCAGAGGATCTGCGCGCCATTGATGAGTTCATGAAGCGCGGCAGCACCGGCTTGGACGTGGTACGCGCCCTGGCAAAACGTGGCTTCAAGGACATCGCCGACGCCGTCCTGCGCATGCAGATCGGCAAAGTCGCTGGCGACTATCTCCAGACTTCGGCCGCTTACACGGACAAGTTCGAAGTGGTCAGCGCCGTTAACAATGCGAACGACTACGAAGGACCAGGCACCGGATACCGACTTGAGGGCGAGCGCTGGGAGAAACTGAAGAATATCCCGCAGGCAATCGACCCCAAGGACATCTAGGGTGGGAGGTTTGAATCAATGCAAATCACAGAAGAATTGGTAAGACAAATCATCCTGGATGTGCTGAAGCAGTCGCCGACGGAGGAAGAAGCTCCCAAGCGCCAGGACGTGCAGGTTCCACCCCTTTCCTTCAAAGACCTCGGTACCGCGAAAACCGGCACCGACCGAAATGAGGTGGTCATTGGTGTGTCGCCGGCATTTGGCACCTACATGACCAAAACCATTATCGATATTCCGCATCATGACGTTCTGAAAGAGTTGTTTGCGGGAATCGAAGAAGAAGGACTCAAGGCGCGCCTTGTCCGGGTCAACCGGACTGCGGACGTGGGCGCCATTGCCCATGATGCTGCCGTGCTGAGCGGTTCGGGTATCGGCATCGGAATCCTTTGCCGGGGAACGGCCGTGATTCATCAGCGGGATTTGGAAATTCTCCAGAACCTGGAGCTTTTCCCGCAGTGCCCGCTGGTTGACAGGGAAGCGCTCCGCGCGATTGGACGGAATGCGGCCAAGTACGCCAAGGGAGAACATCCCTCTCCCGTGCCGGTACGCAACGATCCGATGGCACGCCCCAGGTACCAGGGGTTTGCCGCGTTGCTTCATAACAAAGAGACTCAGTATGTGAAACCCGGCGCTCCGACCACGGAACTATCCGTGCAGCTCTAGGCGGAACAAGGAGGTATGAATTCATGGCTCAACAGGGGAACGAAATTTCTCCGGAACAGATCGCGTTAGCTGTCAAACGTGTTCTCGCCTCGCTCAATGACCCAACAGGGAAGAGCGCCAGCACAGGGAATCCATCGACCGCCGGGAAACTGGACGCGAAGAAGGATTACCCACTTGCCATCAAGCGGCCGGAACTGGTGAAGTCCGCCACCGGGGTCTCACTCAGTGAGATGACCTTGGATAAGGTCGCCGAAGGCAAGCTTACTTTTGATGATATGAAGATCTCCCCTGATACTTTGGAGTATCAGGCACAGGTCGCCATCAGCGCCGGTCGGCCTCAGATTGCGAGTAACCTGCGCCGTGCCGCGGAATTGACCAAGATTCCCGATGCACGCGTGCTGGAAATTTACAATTCCTTGCGGCCTTACCGGTCGACCAAACAAGAACTGTTGGATATCGCCAACGAGCTGGAGTCGAAGTACCAAGCCAAAATCTGTGCGGCTTTCGTTCGTGAAGCGGTGACCGTGTACGAGAAGCGTGGACGCATCAAGAAATAATTAAGGGTAGCCTGGGCATGACTTATATCGCAGGTGTGGACGTTGGGAATAACACGACGGAGGTTGCCATCGGGCAACTCTCCGGCAAGGGGCAGGTCCGATTCCTATCCAGTTCGCTGGTGCGAACCGTTGGTATCAAGGGAACTCTCAGCAACGCGATGGGAATCATCGACGCCCTGGATCAGGCACTGAAACCGCTTGCCATCAAGCGGAAGGACCTGAGCGTGATACTGCTGAACGAAGCCACGCCGGTGATTGGCGATATAGCCATGGAGACCATCACGGAAACCATCATCACCGAATCGGCCATGATCGGCCACAATCCCTCCACTCCAGGCGGGCAGGGATTGGGGCTTGGCCAGACGATCCGTTTGGCTGAGTTGGCGACGGTGGCGGTGGATGATACGGAGTGGGTTGTCATTATTCCTGGGACGACAGAGTTTGAAAGCGCGGCTGCGGAACTGAACCGGGCGCTGTCCAGAGGAATCACTATTACCGGAGCCATCGTGCAGAAAGACGACGGTGTGCTCATCAACAATCGCTTGCCCCATCCGATACCCATTGTCGATGAAGTCAAATTCATCGACAGGGTACCGGTGGGGATGCCAGCTGCAATTGAAGTAGCCAGGCCGGGACGAACCATCGAAAAGCTCTCCAATCCGTTTGATATCGCCACCCTGTTTCAGTTGGACCCGGACGAGACGCGCAAGGTGGTTCCGATTGCGCGCGCACTGATGGGAACGCGCAGTGCGGTGGTGATCAAAACTCCCAAGGGGGATATCGAGGAACGGCGTATCCCGGCGGGGAAAATCATCCTGATTGGGCATAAGCAGAAGGCGGTAGTTCCGGTGGACGAAGGCGCTGCAGCCATTATGGCGAAAGTGGCCGACGTTTATCCGCTGGAGGAAGTCCAGGCGGAGACTGGAACAAATGTCGGAGGGATGTTCGAGCAAGTCCGCAAGGTGATGGCGGATCTGACCGATCAACCTGTCGGCGCCATCCGGGTGCAGGACATATTGGCTGTCGATACCTTTAAGCCGCAACAGATTTTGGGAAGTCTTGCGGGCGAGTATGCGCTGGGAAATGCCGTTGGCCTGGCAGCCATGGTGCATACCCAAAAGCTTCCCATGCAACGGCTGGCGCGCAAGCTCGAAGAAGAAATCGGAGTTCCGGCCGTAGTGGGTGGAGTGGAGGCGGAGATGGCGATCCGCGGAGCTCTTACCACGCCTGGAACCGAGGCTCCCCTGGCCATTGTGGACGTTGGCGGCGGCTCGACCGATGCCAGCGTCGTCAACACGAGCGGCGAGATCCGCAGCACTCATCAGGCGGGCGCCGGTGACATGGTGACCTTGCTCATCAATACCGAGCTTGGGTTGGAGGATTTTGAGCTGGCGGAGAACATCAAGAAGTATCCGCTGGCAAAGGTTGAGAGCCTGTTTCACATGAGGCACGAAGACGGCTCGGTGCAGTTCTACCATCGCCCGCTGGATCCAAGACTTTTCGGCCGCGTGGTGGTGCTTGCAGACAGCGGTCCAATCCCGCTGGATACCAAGGAATTGTTGTCAAAGATCGTGGACGTGCGCCGCCAGTCGAAGAAAAAGGTGTTTGTCGCCAATGCCCTGCGCGCGCTGGAGCTGGTGGCCCCGGCGGGCAACATTCGTCTGATCAGCTTTGTCGCGCTGGTGGGCGGATCGGGATTGGATTTCGAGATTCCCAACATGATCTCAGACGCATTGAAGGACTACGGTGTGGTTACCGGCAGGGCCAATGTCCGCGGGACCGAAGGTCCGCGCAACGCCGTGGCGACCGGGCTGGTGTTGGCTTACGCGCAAGCGTCCAAGGATTAGGAAAGATGGCTGAGCTTTCTCTAGCTGCGGAAAACAGAAGACCGACGGTGAGAATCATCACTTGCCAGGCGGGCGAGCGCGAACTTCAGCCCATTCTGTGGGGGTTGGAGGAGGAAGGGATTCCGTCCGAGGTCGAGGATGTTCCCAGCGGAGAGGCCGTGGTGTTAGCGAAGCAAGCCGCGCATATGTCCGCGCTGAACGTTGGCATTGCGCTGGATGGAATCAAAGGCGAAATCGTGCTGCATCATCGCGACCTTGCCGGTGAGTGCCCGTTATTTACGGTGGCACTGCAGGGTGTTAGCAAGATGAAGTTACGCACTCTGGGTGCGAACGCCGCCCGTCTCGTCAAGGGAGAGCCACTGATCTTTCTGGAGGATTTGCCTGCGGAGGAAACGATCGAATCCCCGGCGGCCGCCACGGAGATGAACTCGAATCAAGTATTGGATCTCATTGTTCGCACAGTTCTCGAACTGCTGGCAAAAGGATAGGAAGGCCCCATGGAAGCACCGAGCCTCGGACTGGTTGAAACCTTTGGGTACGTGGCGGCCATTGAAGCCGCGGACGCCGGCTGCAAAGCGGCTAACGTCAAGATGGTCGGCTATGCGCGCGGAACCGGCGGTCTGGTCACGGTGAAGTTTACCGGGGATGTGGCGGCGGTTCGCGCTGCTGTCAGTTCCGCCGCGGCCGCTGCCGAACGAGTCGGCAAAGTGTTCTCCGTGCTTGTCATTGCGCGTCCGGACCGGCAACTTGGGATCACTTCGGAAGGCGGGAAGGCCCGGCTGGAGAGTAAGGCCAAGCCCATTGAGGTTTCCGCAGTCGTGGAACCTGAGGTTCAGAGAGACTTGCCGGCAGAAGCCGCTCAAGCGGTAGAAGCCGTCGAGGAAGCGCCAGTGGTAGAGGCACCGGTCGTGGCAGAGTTGCCGGCGGAAGAACCAGTGGCAGAGGCACCGGTCGTGGAAGAGGCGCCGGTGGAGGCGCTAGTAGCAGAGGCACCGGTCGTGGAAGAGCTGCCGGCGGAAGAACCGGAGGAGCAGAAACCGGTTGCTGAGGAAGCGGTGGAGAAAGCGGCAACGATTCCCGAGCCGGAGCCTGAAGAACCTTCCAGCCGTTGGAGCGCAACGGCAGTCGATAAGAAGAAGCCGGTTGAGCCGGTGAAGAGCGTCGCGCCGGGGCCGGTTCCTGAACCGCCCTCCAAAGGCGCTGGCGCAACCAAAGACCGGCGCAAAGAAAAGGTTCAAAAGGGTAAAGGAAAAAAGAGGTACTAACAGACGAGTTTCTACCCCGGGGAGTGGATTGCCCTGGTAGATGAGGACCGGTTTTATAAACGAACTTCCTCGAGGGTTTGCATTTTTGAAGGGTTCGAGGAAGTTGAGTTGCAAAGGAGTGTGGCCGTGGCAGAACTTCGCGCGTTTGTTTATTTGGATCGTATTCAGCCTCAATTCACCGCCTACCTTGGGACCAACATGAGGGGTTGTCTGCCGGTGGTCGGCATGGCCGCCACCTTTGTCGAGATCGCACCAGGGATCGCGATCAATCAGGTGGCCGATGCATCGTTGAAGGCAGCCTTCGTGCAGCCTGGACTGATGGTAGTCGAACGCAGTTTCGGCGTTCTGGAGTTCCATTCAAAGACCCAGGCGGATGTAAAGCACGCGGGCGAAGCCGCTCTGCAGGCCCTGGGAACGACACTGGAACAGAGAGTCAAGCCCAAGATTCTTAGCTCGACGATCATCCACAAGGTGAATGATTACCACACCCAGGTAGTTAACGTGTCGCGTTTGGCCTCGGTGCTGATCGCCGGGCAGGACATGTACACCATGGAAGTGGTGCCCGCCGCTTACATTGCGCTGGCTGCCAATGAAGCCGAGAAGAACGCCCAGATTACGCTGGTCGATTGCAGGCTGTTCGGAGCGGTCGGGCGGCTTACTCTAGGCGGTAAGGAGTCCGATATCGAGCGTGCGTCCAAGGCGGCCGAGATGGCGATTCTAAACGTCACGGGCGTGGAAAAGTAGCCGCTGGCGCGACGTTCGGCGGCGAATGCCGTGCGCGGGAGGCGTTTTCCAAGGTTGCCCCCAGAGCGTTCTTTACAGGGAAGAGGAAGTGGAGAAAGTGCAGTGAAAATCAGCCCTTCAGCCAATCAGCTCTTGAATACGTTTGCGGCGTCTCTGGAGCTCAATGGCGGCGGAAAGCGACAAGGGGAGTTTTACGCGGGAGTGGACCTGGGAACTGCCTACATTGTTACGGCGGTCGTAGACAGCGAAGGGGTTCCGGTGGCTGGAGCCATTACCCGCAGCCTTTCCAGTATCCGCGACGGCTTGGTTCTGGATTACATGGGCGCGATCCGTTTCCTGCAAAAACAGGTGGCGGCGATTCGGAATGCGGGCTTTGCCATCCAGGTTGCCGAGGCTGCTTATCCTCCGGGAACCGTGGGCGCCAATGCCAGGGCTTTTAAGAATGTGCTGGAGGCGGCGGATTTAGACGTGTCCGGCATGATCGATGAACCAAGCGCCGCGGCCTTGGTGCTCGGCATCCGCGAGGGCGCGGTGGTGGACATCGGAGGCGGAACGACTGGAATTTCGATTCTGCACGATGGCAAAGTGGTGTACACGGCCGATGAGGCCACTGGAGGAACCCACGTGGATCTGGTCCTGGCGGGCAACTTCAAGGTCGAGGTGCAGGAGGCGGAGAGGATCAAGACGGATGCTTCGCGGCAGCGCGAGATCTTCCCGGTGGTTCGGGCGGTATTCCAGAAGATGGCCAGCATCGTGAATCATCACCTGAAAGGCCACCGGGTGGAGACGTTGTACCTGGTGGGAGGCACCAGTTGTTTTCCAGGGATCGTGCAGGTGATGGAAGAGGAGACGGGACTTGAAGTCGCCCGTCCTGACAATCCGCTGCTGGTAACTCCGCTGGGCATCGCGCTGAGTTGCGCCAGGCGGAACCGTAAAGCAGCAGTGGAATCAGATGGCGGCGATAAGGGTGGTGGCAAGGTGAAAGTGCGGCAGAGAACAAAATGACAGACGAGCAGATCGAAAAGATTATCACCGAGGTGTTACGGCGGTTGTTGCCGGGACTCGGAGCCGACGGCTCCCGGGGAGCGGTCATCGTCGTGTTCACCGGCGCTACGGTCGGCATCAATGAGGCTGTCCAGCAGGTGCGTGGGCTTATCGTGGAAGGCTTTCAGCCGCAGTTGGTTTTCTCCGAAATGGCGGAACACCTCTATGGTCCATGGCTGCGCGAACAACTGGCGGGATTCCCGCACTGGAGCCAGTTGCCGGCTTTCACCTGGCTTCGCGCCCTGCGGGAAGCGCGGGCGGTGGTGGTGCCGATGATGAGCGTGAACACGCTTTCCAAACTCGCACTGCTGATTGCCGACAGCCAGACCGGCAACCTGATTCTGCACGGGCTGTTCACGGGCAAGCCGGTCATCGTAGCCAGCAATGGAGTGGAGACGAATCAGGGCCGCGCGGAACTTGGCTTTGACAAGGGATTCCCGGCACTGAAGCAAGTTGTCGATGAGCGATTGAAGGTCATTGCAGGCTATGGCTGCAAGGTGGTGGACGTCAGCCGATTGAGCGCGGCGGCAGCAGCCGCTCTGCCCAGGGCACAGGCACGGGAAGTGGATGTTGCTGAGGTTGCCACGCAGAGTCCAGGGGCAGGGCGCGGGGTGGTGCGGCACGAATCAACTTTGATCACGTCCGGCGACGTGTTGCAGGCGGAACGCGTTGGGGCCGTTCTGCAGTGTTCCGCCAGGACGCTGATCACTCCGCTGGCGCGCGACTTGGCTGAGCAGCATGGAGTTCGCATCGTGCGGGAAGAGGGCTGAGCAAAAGCAGGGCAGGAGGACGGTGAGATGTTTATCGGAACGGTGATCGGAACGGTGGTATCCACCCGCAAGCACGAGCGCCTGGTGGGCAGCAAGATTCAGATCGTGCAGCCCCTGGCTGCGGATGGGAAAACGGTGCGAGGCGAATCCCTGGTGGCGGTCGATGCGGTTGGCGCCGGGGTTGGCGAACTGGTCCTCGTCGTGCAGGGCAGTGGCGCGCGCAAGGCTTTGGACAACGAGTTGAGCCCCGTGGACGCGACCATCATTGGCATCATCGACGAGCTGGACGTGGAAGAGTAATTGAGTCACTGGGCGAGCACAACGATTCATCGATGGTAGACGGCGAAGGCAATGAGCATATATACGCGCAAGGGTGACAGTGGCAATACGAGGTTGTTCAGCGGGGAGCAGGTTTCCAAAGATGACCTGCGAGTGCAGACCTATGGAACGCTGGATGAATTCCAGGCGCAACTCGGGATGGCTCGTTCCCTAATGCAGGATAAAGACCTGGCTGCGATCGTGTATGGGATCCAGCAGGATATCTCTTCGGCCTGCGCCGAGTTGGCTTCCAATCCGGAGACGTTTTCGCGGCTGGCGCGCCGCGTTGGCCTGGACGACGCGGCCAAGCTGGAAAAGCACATCGATGCACTGGTTGCTACCTACGGTTTACCGCATGGGTTCATCGTTCCGGGGAGATCGAGTGATAGTGCCGCGGTTCATGTTGCGCGCACTGTATGCAGACGCGGCGAACGCCTGATCGTGATGTTGAATCGCGAGGTAAAAGAGTTTGATGAGTTACTCGTCTATTTCAACCGTCTTTCAGATTTCCTGTTTGTGCTGGCCTGGTCGCTGGAAGTGATCTGGGTGGTCAAGAACGTAGCCTCTGAAGTCGTCAAGGATGGGTCAAAATGAGCGGGCGTTACGCACATGTTCCGCGGGTAGTGGCCGAGATGCTTGCCGCAGCCTCCGTGGCCGAGGCATTGAAACTGGGCATACCCATGGCGGTTGCGGTGGTTGACTCCGAAGGCGGCGCGCAAGCATTTACGCGCATGGATGGAACTTTGCCGGTGAGCAGCGAGCTTGCCGTTTCCAAGGCGTACACGGCGGCGATCCTGCGCATGACCTCGGCGCAGGTTGGAGTCCTGGCTCAGCCCGGAGCGGCGCTCTATGGGATCGAGAGCACCCACAGCGGGAGAATCGTTCTCTTCGGTGGGGGGCTTCCGCTGTGCCTGGATGGAGAAGTGGCAGGAGCCATCGGCGTCAGCGGCGGCAGCGTGGAGGAAGACGTCAAGGTCGCAACCCCGGCCGTGGAATTGTTGCGGGACATGGAGTGCTGGGCAGAGACATTCAGGGAATTGCTTCCGGGCGTGACTGTTGCAGCGCTGGCCCTGGAGCGCTTGGCAGACGAATTGTCAAAGGTATTGCAGGCAAGTCCGGAGATTTCACCCGGCAGGATTCCAACCCTGGTGGGTGCGGTATGCCTGGCGTTGTCGTAAACCAGTTCTGAGTTGCGAGTGATTGAGTGGCATAGGGAAGGTCGAAATCATTTACGTCGTGCAGTGTTCGCCACAGGCAAGGCTGCCGAGATGCGGAATGGAGGAACGGTGATGGGTAGTCAGGAAGATATGGTTGCAACCCTGGTCAAGAAAGTGCTGGAGGATCTGTCCGGCAAGTGCGAGGAACCGACCGACGCTGGAGACGGTCTTTTTAACACGGTAGCTGAAGCCGTGGAAGCGGCCGTGACGGCGCAGAAAAAACTGCTGCAGATGTCGCTGGAGCGGCGCCGGGAAATCATCGCCTCCATCCGCACTGCCATACTCGCCCAAAACGAAAGGCTGGCAAAGCTGGCGGTCTCGGAAACCAAGCTGGGTCGAGTCGAGGACAAGATTCGCGAGAACATTCTCTGCGCCACCAAGACTCCCGGAGTGGAAGACATCCAGCCTTTCGCCCTGAGTGGAGATAACGGCCTGACTTTGTTGGAGTATGCCCCCGTGGGCGTGATCGGCGCGCTGACCCCGATCACAAACCCCACCGGAACGCTGATCAATAACAGCATCAGCATGATCTCGGCTGGAAATGCGGTGGTGTTTAATCCGCACCCGCATGCCAAGGAAACCAGCGCGCAGGTGGTTCTGGTCCTGCACAAGGCGATCGTCGATGCCGGCGGACCTCCGGGACTGGTCGGGTTGGTCCGGGTGCCGACGCTTGATACCGCCAAGGAACTGATTGAGCATCCCAAGGTCAATATGCTGGTGGCAACCGGTGGCAAGCCGGTGGTCAAGGTAGTGCTCAGCTCCGGCAAGAAGGCGATTGGCGCCGGCGCAGGAAATCCCCCGGTGCTGGTCGATGAGACGGCCAACATTCGCAAAGCCGCGCAATGCATCGTGGATGGCGCCAGCGTGAACAACAACATCTTCTGCATCTGCGAGAAAGAAGCGATCGTGGTGGCGGAAGTTTACGAAACGCTGATCAAGTTCATGCAGGAAACCGGCAAGGCCTACCTGCTGACTCCGGAAGAGGCGGACCGGGTTACCGCGCTGGTGGTAAAGGACGACCACATCAACGCTCCGTACATCGGCAAAGATGTCCAGATCATTCTGCGGGACGCCGGTATTCAGGTGGGTGACGAGTACAGGCTGGCCATCTTCCGGGCACAGCCGGATCACCCGCTGGTTTGGAAAGAGCAGATGATGCCGGTGCTTCCGCTGGTGTGCGTGAAGGACTTTGAAGCGGCGGTTGAGTTTGCCGTGAAGGTCGAAGCCGGTAACCGGCATACCGCCATCATGCATTCCACCAACGTGGAGCACATGACAAAGTTTGCCCGTGCAATCCAGACCACGATTTTTGTGAAGAATGCGCCTTGCTATGCGGGCATCGGTCTGGGTGGCGAAGGACATACTTCCTTTACCATTGCCGGTCCCACGGGCGAGGGATTGACCTCGGCGCGCAGCTTCACCAGGCAGCGCCGCTGCACCTTGGTCGATTCGTTCCGGATTATTTAACGGAGTTACATTCGGGGTCACGAGAGAGGCCGACTGCGGCTCCGGACGAATGGCGGTACGCGACAAGAAAAGGGTGTTTTCTTGAAGCAATTCGTCCGGGCAGTCGGCCTGTTTTCCCTCATGGCAGCAGGTGCAGCCGATCGAATGCAGATCAGGGCAGCATTGCAAGCTTTTCGGGGCCAGCGACAAGGTGAACTCTCTGGCGGCTTGATTGAAATGAACCGATCCTACTGGTTGCCGGCCTTATTGCTTTCATTGTCGAGTAATCTTGACAATGTCGGGGTGGGTGTCGCTTATGGGATCCGGAAAATCCGTGTTCCATTTTCCTCCAACCTGGTCATTGCGCTGATTACCGGCACGGGCACCCTGGCTGCGATCCTGGCTGGGCATACCATCGGAAGCTTTCTGGAGCCGCGGGTTGCCAGCCTTGCCGGAGGGTCCCTGCTGATCGGGTTGGGAATGTGGGTTGTGTTGCAGGAGTCCCATGCGGTTCCGCAGCGTGAGGCGGTGGCGAGAGTGGAGACAAACGGGTGCGCCCGGGAACCCAGCCTGGCGAGCCGGGTGCTGACCCTGCTGGACAATCCATTCAGCGCTGATCAGGATTTCTCCCGCCACATCGATCGCGGGGAAGCGTTGCTGCTGGGAGTCGCCCTCTCGCTGAACAACGTGGTGAACGGGGTTGCCGCGGGCATTGCAGGCTTGGATCCGATGAAGGTGACGCTTCTGGTTTGTATTTTCAGCGTCCTTACCATCTGGGCTGGCCTGGGCGCGGGGCATCGTTTTGGTTCACGTGTGGCGGGCCGCAGCACCGGCGTGGTTTCGGGATTGCTTCTGATCTTTATTGGAATTTACCAGGCGTTTCTCCAGTCGCATTAACTGGCGTGCGCGACCCGTGAAAGCGGTGCCCACGCGGCCATGTCTCAAGGAGTTGCTTTATGCAGAGAACGATGAAAGCAGCAGTTGTACAGGAATTCGGCAAGCCGCTGGTGATCGAGGAGGTTCCGATTCCAGAACCGAGCAGGGGCGAGGTGCAGGTCAGGATTCACGCCACCGGAGTTTGCCACACGGATCTGCATGCGGCCGACGGGGACTGGCCGGTGAAACCGATTCTGCCATTCATTCCGGGGCATGAAGGCGCCGGGTATGTTTCCGCGGTGGGGCCGGGTGTGAGCCACGTGAAGGTGGGCGATTGCGTCGGAGTTCCCTGGTTGCATAGCGCCTGCGGTGTCTGCGAATACTGTACTTCTGGAAGAGAGACACTGTGTGAATCGCAACAGACCACCGGCTACTCGGTGAACGGGACCTTTGCTGAATATGTGGTGGCAGACGCCGATTTTGTCGCGCACATTCCGGAGGGCTCGAACCTGGCGGAGATTGCGCCGGTGTTGTGTGCCGGTGTGACGGTCTATAAAGGGCTCAAGATGACCGAGGCCAAGCCTGGCAACTGGGTTGTGATCTCCGGCATTGGCGGGCTCGGGCACTTGGCAGTCCAGTACGGCAAGCAAATGGGATTCCACGTTGCAGCCGTCGACGTGGACGATGAAAAACTGGAGCTGGCTGGGCAACTAGGCGCCTCGCTCAAAATCAACGCCCGCAAGGTCGATCCGGGAGCGTTCATCAAGAAAGAGATCGGCGGTGCTCACGGGGTGCTGGTAACGGCGGCCGCGCTCAAGGCATTTGAGCAGGGACTCACGATGATGCGCCGGGGCGGCACCATGACCCTGATCGGACTGTTGCCTGGAAACATTAAGCTCAACGTCTATGACACGGTGATCAACGCGCTCACGGTGCGCGGCTCCGTGGTGGGCACCAGGAAGGACCTGGCGGAAGCACTGGCCCTGGCCGGTAAGGGCGGAGTGAAGGCCACGGTAACGGTTGAGAAGCTGGAGGATATCAACGCGGTCTTCGCGCGCCTGCGCAAAGGAGAGGTTGAAGGCAGAATTGTGCTGGATCTAAGCAGCACGCACAAGGCATTCAAAGCTCACATCGTCTCTCCATTTCCATTCGGTTGATGCGTCGCAGACGTTCATCGATGCCTGAGGATGGGATTGCGCAGGCGGAGCTGTGCTCTCTCGCTGCTACTGGCTTGTCTGCCGCGAGGCGGGGCGGGCGGGATGAAAAAGCGGAGATTATTGTTTACACTCGGAAGCCGAAGGGCTGGTTCCCACTTGGTCCGCCGGACCGCTTGCCGCACGAGCCTTTGACCAAACAGAATTCCGCAATGGAAAGGCACTCACGGTCTCATGCAGGATGAACTGATTCGCAAGACAATTCTTAGTATTCGCGGGGGCAATGATGAATATCATGCCCAGGCAAAACGCCATCTTGATTCGCTGACCAAGCCGATCGGCAGCCTGGGCGTACTGGAGGAAGTTGCCGCGCAGTATGTGGCTTGGCGGGAAGAGAAGACACCGGTGATTTCCCGCAAAGCGGTGTATGTTTTTGCGGCCGATCATGGCATCACGGCCGAAGGCATCAGCGCGTATCCGCGCGACGTCACCCCGCAGATGGTCTACAACTTTCTGAACGGAGGAGCCGCCATCAACGTTCTGGCCCGTCAGGCTCACAGCGACGTCGTCATCGTGGACGTGGGCGTGGATGCTAATTTTCAAGACGCCGAAGGCCTGGTGAAGCGGAAAATCCGGCGCGGCTCAAGGAATTTCGCCAAGGAAGCAGCCATGACCGTGGAAGAAGTACAGGCTGCATTGAGGGTGGGCATAGAGACAGCCGAACAAGCGAAGCAGCGGGGCCGCACGCTGGTCGCCCTGGGCGAGATGGGAATTGGCAACACGACCTCGGCCAGCGCCATTGCCGCGGCCCTGACTGGTTTGCCGGCGGCGCAACTCACCGGCCGGGGAACTGGCCTGGATGCCGAGCGTTGCGCGCGCAAGGCGCAGGTGATCGATCAGGCGCTCGCCATGCATTTTCCGGAACGCCCCGCGGTGGTGCCTGACGCATTGGAAGTGCTGCGCCGGGTGGGTGGCCTTGAAATTGCCGCCATCGCAGGCATGGTGCTGGGCGCGGCGGCGCGCCGCATCGCGGTTGTCATCGACGGGTTCATCTGTACGGCGGGCGCTGCCGTTGCCTGCGCCCTGGCTCCCAACGCCCGCGCGGCAATCTTTGCCGGGCATCTTTCCGAGGAGCCCGGACATGGCGTTCTGCTGGATCGCATGAATCTGACGCCGCTGTTGCAACTCAAGATGCGCCTCGGCGAGGGAAGCGGTGCGGCCCTGGCTTTCCATGTGATTGAAGCCTCGGTGCACATCTATAACGAGATGGCAACCTTCGAGTCGGCGGGCATCAGCAAGGCGGATCACTAGTGCGTCCATTGCGAGAGCTGCTTGCCGGGATCCAGTTCCTCACCCGGCTCCCGGTGCCTGCCTACCGGTTTGAGCCGGACATGGTGATGGGCGCAGCCAAGTTCTACCCCATCGTGGGCGCACTGGTTGGGCTCCCGGCGGTGGCCATCGAGCGCTTGCTGCGGGGACATCTGCCGGTAACCGTGGTGGCAGCCGCGGTCCTCGTATCCTTCGTGGTCATCACCGGGGGGATGCACGAGGACGGCTTGGCGGATACCGCGGATGGGCTGGGCGCGGGCGGCGAGCGCAAGCGTGTTCTGGATATCATGCGCGACAGCCGCATCGGCAGCTTTGGCACCCTGGCAATTGTCTTTTCGGTGCTTTGCCGCTGGGCGTTACTGTCGGCGATCGCGCCCGGCAGATTCGCTTTCTATGTGTTGTCGGCGCAGGTTCTCTGCCGCTGGACGGCGCTGCCGTTGGCTCACTTCCTGCCTTCCGCGCGCAAGGATGGTCTTGGCGAAAAGCTCGCCCACAAGGTGTCACTCGCTGCGCTGGCCATTGGTTCGGCGCTGGCGCTGGCCATCGTTGGTCTCTGTCTGAGGATCCGGATGCTGGCTCCGGTCGCTGCCGTCCTCGCGGTCACCATCGCCAGTGGTCTGTGGTATCGGGCCAAGCTCGGCGGCATCACGGGAGATTGCTTCGGCGCCTCCAACCAACTGGCGGAGATCGCCGTGTATCTGTGTGCGGTGTGGACGTAACGATGCCAGCAGCGCCCATGGCACAGTCGAATTGCACCCTCCTGCTGGTGCGGCATGCTCACAACGGCATGGCAGGGAGATTCTGCGGACATCTGGACCCTCCGCTGAGCGACCTGGGGCGGCAGCAGAGTGCGAAACTGGCGCAAGAACTCGGGCAGCGCCGCCTGACCCACATCTTCAGCAGCGACCTGCTGCGCGCCCGCGAGACGGCGGCCTTCCTTGCTGCAAAATCAGGGCTGGAGATCGAATTTTTGCCGGGGCTGCGTGAAATGCGCTTTGGCCAGTGGGAAGGCCTCGCCTGGGACGAGGTACACGCAAGCGATGCCGCCTACGCCGCGCGCTGGATGGCGGAGTATCCGTGGCTTCCCGCACCCGGCGGCGAGGAGTTTGGCGGCTTCCGGAAGCGGGTGCAGGGAGTGCTGGCCCAAGTGGCCGAGCGGGTTCCGGGTGGCTGTGCGGCGGTGGTGACCCATGGTGGCGTCATCCGAACTTTCCTGCTCGATGTGTTGGATTTACCGGAGAGCAAACTGAGTGTTCTCTCCTGTGACTTTGCCGCGTGCATTGAAGTTCAGTGTCGCGATGGGCGATGGTCTGCGGCGGTCTGAGCGGTTTTGCATCATGTGCAAATAAGATGATTGAATAGCAAACTTTTTGATTGACTTGATTTGACAGGGAAGATATACATTTTCATGTCTGGCCAAGGGAAGGCGGTGAGAATCCGCCACTGTCCCGCAACTGTAAGCGCCGAGGTTCGAACTTCTTAGCCACTGGGATTGTCATCACTGGGAAGGCGGTTCGAAAAACCCAAGACGCGCAAGTCAGGAGACCTGACCAGACACTGATCTACGGCAAGTTTGGCTTCGATGGGAGAGCCGGCGTGCGTCCTGAGATGACTCATTCTGGGTCGAAATAGGAAGCTGCCTTACAGACATCCCGCCTGGCGCCGAAGAGCGTCTGGATGAGGTATGCAGGAAAATTCAAACAAGTGCGTGACCCTTGTTCTGGGTGGGGCGCGGAGCGGCAAGAGCCATTACGCGCAGAACCTGGCCACAGGCAGGGACCGCGTCGCATTTATCGCCACGGCGGAGGCGCTGGACGGGGAGATGCAGCAGCGTATCGCCCGCCACCGCGAGGAGCGTCCCGCCAACTGGACGACCCTGGAAACTCCGCTCGCGCTCGAAAATGCAGTTCTTGAATGCAGCGGCAAATATGACATCCTCCTCGTCGACTGCCTGACTCTTTGGACCTCGAATCTGATGGCTGCCGAGGACTCGGATAGTGAGCGAATCTTTGCCCGCGCCGCTCGCCTCTGCGAAGCACTGCGCCAAGTCAATTCGTCGGTGGTACTGGTTTCCAATGAGGTCGGCAGCGGCCTTGTGCCGGACAACGATGCTGGACGGCTTTACCGGGATCTTCTGGGTGGAGTGAATCAGCGGGTGGCAGCCGTGGCTGACCGGGTGCTGTTGCTGGTTGCCGGTTACCCCCTGACCGTGAAGGACCGGACGGTGGGCAGCGTATGACGCGCCAGCGCCCGCAGCCGGAGCGGCGGTCTTTGCCGCGTACCCGCCAGCGCCAGCGCCCGCAGCCGGAGCGGCGGTCTTTGCCGCGTACCCGCCAGCGCCAGCGCCCGCAGCCGGAGCGGCGTTATCGCGCGCTGCGCGGCGCTGCCGTCTGCGCCCTCCTCGTGCTGCTGCTGTCACTGCAGGCCGCGGCGCTGCGCGTTGTTTTCGATGAGACGGGGCGCAAAGTGGTGCTGCCCGACAAGATCCACCGTATCGTCTCGCTTTCGCCGAGCGTTACCGATACGGTCTTTGCCCTCGGCGCGGGAGCCGATGTCGTCGGCATCACCGACTACACGCTCTACCCGCCGCAAGCGCGGCAGAAGCCGAGCATCGGGAACATTCTGCGTCCATCGCTGGAGCGAATCGCATTCCTGCATCCGGACATCGTGATCGGAATTGCGCCGCTGAATGAAGCCGAGACGATCCACGGAATCGAGCGCATGGGGATTCCGGTCTTCCTGGTAAACGCCACTGGCTTGGAGGGACTCTACAACTCGATTGCAAATATCGGCAAGGCGGTTGGACGCGAGGCGGAAGCCACCGCGCTCGTCGCCCAACTGCGCAGCCGCGAGCGCCGGGTGCGGGCTCAAGTACCGGCCGGAGTCCGGCCATCGGTTTTCTTTGCGCTCTCGATTGACCCCTGTATTACTGCCGGGCATCGGGCGTTTATCACCGAGTTGCTTACCGCCGCCGGCGCACGCTCGGTGACCGACGATCTGGCGCAGGAGTGGCTCAACGTAAACATCGAAGCGATTATTCCGAGAAAGCCGGATTTTATCCTGCTCCTGAAAGATTCGCCATTTGGGTTGAACCAGATGCGGGAGCACCCGGGATGGAGAACGTTGGAGGCGGTACGGATGGGACGCGTGATTCGAATCGATGACCGCCTGCAGTATCCCAGCCCGGTTGCCTTCGACGCTTTGGAGGATTTTGCACGTCAATTACATTCGGCGGCACTTCGCTGAGGCTGGACTCGCCTGCGCCGCAAAGGCGGCCGCGGAGCACTGTAACACTTGAGGGAATCTGTTATGAAGTCCTTTGTACGAGTTGCACTGCTTTTACTCATATTCGCTTCATCGGCGCAGATGCTTGCAGCCAAGACAACAACGGTCAGCGGAACCATCACAGACTCACTCGGGGCGGTGATTCAAAACGCCAAGGTCGAACTGCTGGACGTCGACGGCGGCAAGGTTGCGCAGAGCACAACCACGGATGCCGGCGGGCGCTATTCGTTCGCGGTTACCAATGGAGGCCGCTTTTGCATCCGCGCCATGGCTGCCTCGTTCCAGCCCGCGGTGAGTGACCAGAAATTTGCCGGCGGAACGTATTCGGCGGAAATCAATCTCACGCTTTCCCCGTCGATGGTGGCGCAGGAGATCGTAGTCTCAGCCACCGGTGTTCCAACCCCGGAGGTGCAGACCGGAGCTTCCATCAGCGTGGTCGAGGAGGAGAGCCTCGCCACTCGGCGCTCCGTCGAAGAGGAGATTCGCCTTCAGCCCAGCGGGCAGGTTTCCAGCGCAGGCCAGATTGGCGGGCAATCCTCGCTCTATCTTCGCGGGGGCACGTCGGATTCAACCAAAGTGTTGATTGACGGCGTTCCGGTCAACGACATTGGGGGCACCCTGGATTTCTCGAACCTGGGCGCGTCGGGTTTTGAAAAAATGGAACTGTTCCGCGGACCCAACAGCGCGCTCTACGGCTCCGACGCGCTTGCCGGGGTCATCAATCTCACCACCCGGCGCGGAGTCACTCCACTACCCGAGCTGAGCTATGCCGCCGATGGTGGCAGCTATGGCACGATGCGCCAGGACAGCAACCTGGGAGGCGCCTGGAATCGCTTCGATTACTTTACCGATGTCTCCCGCTTTGACACCCAGAACAGCACGCCGAACAGCCAGTTCCACAATGGCAGTGCTCTTGGAAACCTGGGATGGCTCATCCTTCCCGGCACGGAGTTGCGCGCCACGGCGCGGCGCGCGGTCTCCGCGTTCAACGCGGCCAGCGCCATTGATCTGTACGGCATCCCGGATGACGGCGTCAGCCGCGCGGAGGAGACCTCGTTTGGCGTAACCCTGGAAAATCGCGCCAATGAGCGCTGGCACAACCTGGTGCGTTACGCCGGCCTCCGCCTCCGCTCCCAGTACACCAACTTTGGACCCACTGGAATCTGCTACGACCCGGGCGATCCTGCCTGTGACGATGGGTATCAGATCTATCTCGGAAAGGTTATGACCATCCGAGGTGCGAACGGATACCAGGTAACCGGGCAGGGAATTCTGCAATACGGCCCCGGCGCCTATGAGACCACCGTCCTCAGCAATCGCAATTCAATCTATGCGCAGTCGGATTACCGCTTCAACAGCATGCTGTCCGCTCTGTTTGGCTTCCGTTACGAGGCCGAGGATGGATTCACAAGCTATGGCAATTCGATCTCGCCAACCTCGCGCGGCAATTACAGCTACATGATGCAGTTGAACGGCGGCTTCTGGAACCGTCTCTATTACACGGTAGGAAGCGGATTGGAGAACAACTCCGTCTTTGGTTTCGCGGCCACCCCGCGCGCCTCGCTCGCCTACTATCTCGCCAAGCCTCACGAGCACGGTATTTTCAGCGGAACACGGCTGGTATTCAACTTTGGCAAGGGCATCAAGGAGCCCAGCATTTATTACCAGTTGAATTCGCTCTACGATCTGTTGCAGGGAGTGCCCGGCGGTCAGCAATTGATCGCGAGCAACGGGATTCATCCCTTCCGCGCGGAGCTTTCCCGCACCTACGACGGCGGCCTCCAGCAGACCCTCATGCACGGCAGGGCCCGCGTATCGCTGACTTACTTTCACAACGAATTTGGCGATCAAGCGGAGTTCATCCCGTTCCAGGGGCTGTTGCAATTCGGGATCCCGCAGGCGGTGATCACCGCCCTGGAAAATGAAAGTGGCGCCTATCTGTCCGGCGCTGCCTTGAACACCCTGTCGTTTAGCGCGCAAGGCAGTGAGCTGGAAGCCGAGTATCACATCACGCATAACCTGGCCGTGCGCGGCGGTTGGACCTACACGGACGCCGTGGTGCAGCACTCGTACTCAGGGATGCTCGCCAACGCGGCCTCCAATCCGTTGTTTCCCACCATTCCAATCGGAGCTTTCTCGCCGTTGAATGGAGCACGCCCGTTCCGCGTCGCTCCCAACACCGGCTACTTTTCGGTAGATTGGAATGCCTCCCGCTACTCGCTGCGCTTGACCGGAACCATGGTTTCGCGGCGCGATGACAGCACCTTCCTCTACGACCAGAACTACGGCAATACCTTGCTGCTCCCCAACCACAACCTCGACCCGTCCTATCAGAAACTGGATTTGTACGGAAGCTTCCGGATCAACAAGCGGGTGAGCGCCTTTGCGTCCATGGGCAACTTGCTCAACCAGCGCTACTACGAAGCCTTTGGATATCCGGCGCTGCCCTTCACCATCCGCTCCGGAATGGAATTCAGATTTGGAGGCGAAAGCTGGAAACTGCAATAACAACACGAGCGCGCCCCAAGGCGTTTTCGACCCTCGCGATTCCGGCCATGCTGCTGCTGGTGGTGATCCTTGTCTCAGCCGGAATGGGTGCGGTGAGGCTGTCCTTCGGCGAAGTGCTGCGCGCCTTGTTGCACCCATCCGCGGCCGGAGACGCAGGCATCATCCTGTACACTCTACGGCTGCCGCGGGTGCTTGCCGCCGGACTGGTGGGCGCGGGACTGTCGGCAACCGGCGTGCTTTTCCAGGGCCTGTTCCGCAACCCGCTGGCTGACCCGTTCGTTCTCGGCGCCTCGGGCGGCGCAGCCCTGGGCGGGGCCATTGCCGTGTTTCTTGTCCCGTCGCTGACGTTTGCCGGGTTCGGGGCCATCGAGGTGCTTGCCTTCGGAGGCTCGCTGCTGGCCATGGCCGTCGTCTGGAGCCTGGCAAAATCGAGCGGAAACTTTGCCATGGAAAACATGCTGCTGGCCGGATTTGCAATCGGCACCATGTTGAACGCGGCCACCGCGGCACTGGCGCTGCGGCAGGAGGAAACCAATCCGGGCATGCGCATCCTGACGGCCTGGTTGCATGGAGAAGTCACCGTACCCTCATGGCCACAGCTCGCCTTTGTGGCAATCGTCGAAGTTGCCGCCCTCCTGTTTGCCATGCCACTGGCCCGGAAGCTGAACACGCTCGCCTTGTCCGAGGAGTATGCCGCCCAACTCGGGGTGCGGGTGGAGCGCTTGCAGGTGATGGTGATTGTTACGGGCTCGGTACTTACCGGGCTGGCGGTTTCCCTGGGCGGTCTGATTGGTTTTGTCGGACTGCTGGTGCCACATTTTCTGCGGCTTATATTCGGACCCGATCATTTTCGTCTTCTTCCCTCGGCGGCCTTGAGTGGCGCTGTCTTTCTTATCCTCGCGGACACCATTGCCCGCACTGCGTTTGCACCTTCTGAAATCCCCGTGGGCCTGCTGACGGCGTTTCTCGGCGGTCCCGCGTTTTTATATCTCCTGAACCACAGGCAAAGGAGTTCGTCCCTCTAATGTCGGCTATTTTGGAATTTCGCAACGTCGCTTTCGCTCACGGAGCGCGACCCATTTTCGACAATCTTTGTGTCTCGGTTGAGCACGGCGAAACCGTCGCCCTGGTGGGTCCGAACGGAGTCGGCAAGACCACGCTGCTGCGCCTGGCAGCCGGGCTGCTGCGCCCATCTTCGGGCGAGGTCCTGGTGCGGGGACAGGAGCTTGAGCGCTGGAGCCGGCGCCAGCTCTCCTGCGCCGTGGCGCTGGTTCCGCAGCACCTGGAAGTTCCGTTCGCCTTTCGCGTCGAGGAGATCGTGGCCCAAGGCCGGGTTCCGCATCTCGGTTTTTTCGGGAGGCTAACGAAAAAAGATATTGAGGCGGTGGAAACCGCGATGGAGGCGGTGGATCTCCTGGGAATGCGCCGGCGCGTCTTCTCGGAACTCTCCGGCGGCGAACGGCAGCGGGTGAAGATTGCCATTGGACTGGCGCAACAGGCCAGGCTCATGTTGCTGGACGAGCCGACCCAGCACCTGGACCTGGGACGCCAGATCGAACTGATGGGTTTGCTGCGGAAACTGGTGCAGCGGGGCATTACGATTGTGGCCGCCATGCACGATCTCGCGCTCGTCCGCGAGCATTGTTCCTCGGCAATTCTGTTGACCCCGCAAGCTCCGGCCATGGCCGGGCCGGTGCAGGAATTGTTGCGCGCCGATCTGCTGGAGCGCGCCTTCTGCGTGGCGCGTCCCAGCCTCGAACGCTATCTCGCCAACGAAGCCCCGCTGAGGGCTGCGGGTGAAGGGTCGCTGACTGCGCTCCCGGACGCGGCGTTGGCGACCGGCGATGCCACCGGCCAGCGCCGGAAAAACGAGCCGCAAGAACATCGCGAAAGGTCGTGGCGAAAGGACGAGCTGCTGCGCTGCCGCGAATACAGATACTATTACCGTCATCCCCGGAGCGGGCACAACTGGGACCATGATTAGGGCAGCCACCATCTGGCTGGGGCGCGGGGCGCCTTGCGCAATGTACAAACAGGGACAGTTGGCCGTAATCCTCTGGCTGCTTTTTTCCGCCGCTATCGTATGCGGCCAGAATTCCGTCTCCTCGTTGCGGGGGAGCGTCACCGATCCAACCGGCGTCCCGGTGGCGGGAGCCCAAGTGGAATTGCAGAACAGGCAGACGGGTTTTGCCAACTCGCGCCTCACCAACTCCCAGGGCGAATATCAGTTCCAGCAGATTCCCGCGGGTGATTACACAATTGCAGCCGGCGGGAAAGGATTCGCCCGCGAGTTGAAGCATGCCGAACTGCTGGTGAATCAGCCCGCAACCGTAAATTTTGCTCTCACCGTGCAGAGCGTGGACACCGTCGTCGAGGTCAGCGCCCAAGCCCAGACCTTGAACCTGGTGGACGCCAGCATGGGGGATGCCGTCAACAACCGGACCATCCAGGCTCTTCCCATGGAGGGCCGCAATGTTGCTGAACTTCTCAGTCTCCAGCCCGGCGTAGTGTACCTGGGTTCGGGAATCGATCAGAGCCACGACAGCCGCAGCGGCGCCTCCGGCGGTGGCCGCTCCGACCAGGGAAATCTTACTCTGGATGGCGTGGACAACAATGACCAGGTAAACGGCTATGCCTTCACTGGCGTGCTCCGTTCCACCCTGGACTCGGTACAGGAGTTCCGCGTCACCACGGTTGGCTTTGGGGCCGATACCGGGCGCTCGTCCGGAGCCCAGGTCAGCCTGGTTACCAAGAGCGGGACCAACCAGCTCCACGGCAGTCTCTATGAGTACAACCGCAACTCGCTCGGCGAGGCCAATGACTGGTTCAACAAGCAGGCGGAGTTGTCCGCGGGACTGCCGAATCTACCGGGCAAGCTGATCCGCAATACCTTCGGAGCATCGCTGGGCGCGCCGCTCAAAAAAGACAAAATCTTTGTCTTCATGAATTACGAGGGCCAGCGGACGGCGGAAGATCAGCAGGAGACCATGACGGTTCCCACCGCTTCCATGCGTGCCGGGAACATTCGGTATCCCAGCACCGCCAGCGGTGCGGCCGATACCGTCACTCTCAATCCCTCGCAGATCGCCTCAATGGACAAGCTTTGTTCGGCCAACGGCGCCTGCCCGTGGGGGCCGGGCGTCGATCCCCACGTGCTCGCCGTGCTGAACCAGTATCCATCGCCCAACGGTTATGCCGCCGGCGACAGCCTGAACACGGCATCCTACACTTGGCCGGCGCCCAATCCGGCGTCATTGAACACCTACATTGTGCGCTTCGACTACAGCGTCACGCGGCGCAATTGGCTCTTCGTCCGCGGTAATCTGCAGAACGACAAGCAGTCCGGGGTACCGCAGTTTCCAGGCCAGCCCGCCAGCTCCACCACCTGGGACAACAGCAAAGGTTTTGTCGTGGGAGATACCTGGAACGTTTCTTCCAATCTCGTCAATAATCTGCATTACGGATTCACCCGGCAGGGAACCGCCAGCCGCGGCATTGGCCAGGGACAGTACGCAAACTTCTACAACATCAGTCCACTCTATGCCGAGACCAGGACAACGCTGATCGACGTTCCGGTGCACAACCTCACCGACGATCTAACGTGGATCCATAAGGCGCACACGATTCAGTTCGGCGCCAATTACCGGCTTATCTATAATCACCGCCGCTCTGACGCCCTATCCTATGACTACGGCTACACGAATTCCTATGCCTTGGCCGATGCCGGCATCGCGGGCACCGGGCAGAGCCTGGATCCGGCGGCCTTCGGGTTTCCCGCGGTCAGCCCCAGCTTTGCGAGTTCTTACAACTTCGCCATGGGAAACCTTGCGGGACTGCTGGACCTGGTGACCACCCAGGCCAATTATCAGGTTACCGGCAATGGCGCGGGAGCCAGCTTGCTGCCCACCGGAGCCATGCTCGACCGTGAGTTCAAGAGTAACGAATTTGAGTATTACGTGCAGGATTCCTGGCGCGTGCGCCCCAGGCTCACCCTGACCTTTGGCCTGCGCCACACGCTGTTGCAGACGCCCTATGAGGTGCACGGCCAGCAGGTGCAGCCCACCGTCGATATTGACCAGTGGTTCAAGACCCGAGCCCAACAGGCGGCGCTGGGCAATAGCGTGCAGCCCGATCTTTACTTTGCCCCGTCGGGCCAGGCGCGGGGATTGAAGTCATACTGGCCGATGCAGTGGGGAAATGTCGCGCCGCGAATTGCCGTTGCTTTCTCGCCCTCGGCGGAGAGTGGCTTCTGGCGCAAGTTCTTTGGCGGGACGGAAAAGAGCGCGATCCGCGCCGGTTACGGCATTTACTACGACCACTACGGCGAGGGAATCGTAAACCTCTTTGACCAGTACGGTTCGTTTGGACTGAGCCAAAGCATCACCAATCCAACCAACGTGCTGACGCCCGACACCTCGCCGCGCTTTACCGGCATCCACGATCTGCCGGATATCACCGGAGTTCCTTCTCCTAGCATCACCTACCCGGCGCTGGCGCCGAACAACCCGTTGTGGACGGGCTTTGAAATTACCCACGGCCTCGACGACCACATGAAAACGCCGTACTCACACGTGGTCAATCTTTCCCTGCAACGCGAGTTGCCCAGCCAGTTCGTCGTCGAGGTCGCATACATCGGCCGCTTCGGACGCCACCAGTTGCAGCAGATTGACCTGGCGCAACCGCTGGACCTGGTGGATTCGAAATCCGGCTCGGATTATTTCGCCGCGGCCACCCAGCTCTCCAAGCAGAAATACGCCGGGGCGGTCAACGTTGCTCCCATCCCGTACTTTGAACACATGTTTCCTGACGCGGCCACCGGCGGACAGAGCGCGACCCAGAATATCTACAACATCTGGCTGCCCGGTAACGAAACCGGCTCGCTCTACATGCTGGACGTTTTGGATGTGTTCTGCACGCCACCCTCCCCGTGCGATCACACCAACCGCTTCTGGCCGCGCCAGTACGCCAGTATGTATGCGTGGTCTTCGATTGGCACCAGCAACTACAACGCGGCCCAGGTTACGCTCCAGCACAAGATGAGCCGCGGGGTGCAGATGGAGCTCAGTTACACGTTTTCCAAATCGCTCGACATGGGCTCAGACGCCGAGCGCACCATGTTTTCTTCCAGCACGGGCACCGCTGCGGGCAGCAGCTTCGGAGCCATTCTCAACGCCTGGAAGCCACGCTTGAACTACGCCGTATCGGACTTCGACGTGCGCCACTTGGTCACCGGAAGCTGGGTCTGGGAGTTGCCCGTGGGCAGAGGAAAGCCGCTGCTGGGCGGCTCCAGCGCGGAGATGGATCGCGTCATCGGAAACTGGCAACTCTCGGGAGTGGCGCGCTGGACCAGCGGTCTGCCGTTCAGCGTCATCAGCGGAGCCGGATGGGGAACCAATTGGGATGAGAAGAGCAGCATGATCGCGACCGGACCCATCCGAACCCACACCCACATCGAGCCTTGTCCCGACAACTCGAACAGCAGTTGCGTCCAGGCCTTCGCCAATTCGGCAACTGCCCTCGGCAACATGCGCAATCCTTATCCGGGCGAAGCCGGAGAGCGCAACAACTTCCGCGGCGATGGCTACTTTGGCATCGACGCCAGCTTGGCAAAGAGCTGGAAAATCAGCGAGCGCAGCGGCCTCAGGTTTGCCTGGGAGGTTTTCAACGTTACGAATTCGGTACGCTTCGACGTGAATCCGCTTACGTCCCTGCAGAACATGACCAGCAGCGGTGAGTTTGGGGTGTATGGCGCGACGCTTACCAGGCCACGGCTGCAGCAATTCTCTCTGCGCTACTCGTTCTAACCGGCACTGGCGCGCGGATAGTGCGGCCGCCGTCATTACGGGCGCAGGGCAACCATCGATGGGACGGATGTGCCGGCCCAGGCCACGGCAGCCGATGCAGCCGTCATCGACCCGCAACGATGTACTCGTTGGGCAATGGTTATCGCGCTGAAGTTTATTATTATGCCAATCCTTTGCGACCCTCCCCAACCATTGCCGGAGCAGTCAACTTCGCTCCGAAAACGATGTACCTTTCGGTTTATGGTTGTCCGGCTGGCCGCCGCGGATTTCTGCATCCGGTAAAATGCGCTCATGACCATTGGCGTGATTAGCGATACGCATGGAGTGCTTAGAAGCGAAGCCAGGAACGCGTTGCGCGGCAGCGAACTGATTTTGCACGCGGGAGACCTGGGGTCGGCGGAGGTACTGCGCGATTTGCAGCGCATTGCGCCCGTGGTGGCCGTGCGCGGAAACGTGGACGTGGAGGCGTGGGCCAAACAGTTGCGCACCGTGGAGATCGCAGAGTGCGCCGGAAAAACTTTCTACCTTCTGCACCGGGTCGCCGATCTGAAGTTGAAGCCGAAAGTGGCAGGATTGGCCGCGGTGATCTTTGGACACTCGCACCGGCCGGCGATTGGCTGGCAGGACAGCGTGCTTTATTTCAATCCCGGCAGCGCGGGACCGCGCCGTTTCTCGTTGCCGGTGACGGTTGGAAAGATTGAGATCGTGGACGGGGCGCTCTGCCCGGAGATTATCCGGCTGCTGTAACAAAAGCATGCAACGGATACCATTGCCGCTGCCGGGAATCGGGCCGTGAAAGGCTGACCGTGCTGCGCCGCGGCACCTGCTGACAGGATGGGGCGGGAGCGTTATTGCGCGGTGTGCGTCGAAGCTGGGCGCGATTTGAGCGCGCCCAGTTTCTTCAGGCGTTCGCGCGCCTGGGTCGCTTCGATGGCATGGGGATAACGCTGGATGAGGGCAGTCAATTCGCGGACGCCCGCGTCCTTACGCCCGAGTTCCAGCAGCGAATAACCCTTCTTGAGTTGGGCGGCCGCGGCCTTGTTGCCGCCGGGAAACTGCTCGATCACCTTGTCGTAGTCGGCTACGGCGGCGGCAAAGTTTCCGGAGCGGTATTCCACGTCGGCAATATAAAACTGGGCGTTGCCCGCCAGATCCGTTGTGGGATAGTACCTCAGGTAGTCCTGAAACTGCGAGAGCGCCAAGTCATACCGGGCAGCATTGTAGTCGCGCAGCGCGTTATTGTAGAGGACATCGGCTGGCGGCGCCTGCAGGGCTGCGCCACCGGGCGCCGCGGCTGGTCCAGTCGCCGGAGACTGAGGCAGGTTCTGCTGCTGGGTCTGGATGTCTTCGAGCTGCTTGCTGGTCTTGGCCAGACGTGACTTGAGTTCGTCAATGGAATCGTTCAGCGTCTGGATCTGGCCCGAGACCTGGTCCATCTTGGCCTGGGAGTCGGAGCTCTGCTGCTGCAGGCTTTTCTGCAGGGTCTGGAATGACTGGGAGAGTTTGTTCACGTTGTCGGTACTCTGCTCTACCAGACTCCGCATGACGCCCATGCGCTCATCAAAAGACTGTTGCATGCGAGCGATGCGGTCGGATAGATCCTGCACCTGGGTCTGGAGCTGAATCATCTCCTTGGAGACCGCAAACGCGGGAGCTGCGGGTACTGCTACCACGATGGCCAGGAAGGCCAGAGCAGTTAGTTTTTTCAGGCTCATCTTCTTCTCCGGGCGCCCTGGCGCCGGACTCCGTTCGCAATGGTCAGGAGGGACTAACAACCAGGCAAAATCGATTCTAATACAGCCGACTTACAAAGTCTTCGAACCCCGCAAATTCCGCAAGGGTCAACCCCTGCCAGCGGGGCATCCGGGAAGACGCCCCGCCGGCAGGGAAGCTGACGGGAGGTTTAGTTGTGGCCGTAAACGAAGTGATCGCGGCGGTTTTCCTGCCAGCAGGACTCGTTGCTCTCGGTGCAGAACGGCTTCTCCTTGCCGTAACTGATCACCTTGATCTGATCGGCTGCCACGCCGGCCGCAACCAAAGCAGAGCGAGCAGCGTTGGCGCGATTATCGCCGAGCGCCAGGTTGTAGTCAGTGGAGCCGCGTTCGTCGCAGTGTCCCTCGATGGTGAAACGGATCGAGGCGTGGGCCTTGAGGAATGCCGCGTCGGCATTAATCACGGCCTGGTCGCCCGGGCGCAGGTCGTAGCGATCGTAGTCGAAGTAGATGTCCTTCACGTTCTGCGCGAACAACTCGGCTTCGCTCGCTTCGGGAACCGGGGTCGGCGGCGGAGGAGGTGGCTCAACAACGGTAAGGCGGGCGGTTGCTTCGGTGCTGCCGCCAGGGCCCTGCGCGGTGAGATGGTAGGTTTTGGAAGCATTCGGCGAAACCGCTTGCGAACCGCTTGGCTGCACGCTTCCGATGGTGTCGATGCTGACGTTGGCCGCATCCTGCGTGGACCAGGTCAAGACCGCCGAACTGCCACGCTGAATGCTGTCAGGGCTGACGCTAAGGGTTGCCTTGGGTTGTGGCGGGGGCGGCGCGGCGGGCGGGGCTGCCGGTGCCTGTTTTTTGGCGCATCCGCCCACGACGAGGATCGCCGCCACGGCCAGCATCAAAAGAGTCCACTTCATCTTTCTGTGATTCAATTCATCCTCCAGAGCGAGACAGCTCGCATTGCCCGGCGCGGAAAACTCGCCGGACCGGTTAAATGGGTTAAATCTCCAAAACTTGACCGCTGTTTGTGAAAAATCTGCACTGCCCGTTACTTCCAGCTCCAATTGGGCTGCGAATTGGAGCTGCCGAAAGTTAATTGGGTCTGCTGGCTACCGTCGGCCAGCATGGACCAAATCTGTTCACTGCCGCTGCGGGTGGACTGATAGACAAGGTGGCGGCCATCCGGCGACCAGGATGGGAAATCGTTGCGTCCACCGTCGTGAGTCAGTTGCACCCACTGCCGGCTGGCCACGTCCATCACGTAAATGTCAGAGGCTCCGGGCGCTCCGGGGCCGTAATGGCGAACCCAGGCGAAGGCGAGGAATTGTCCGTTCGGAGACCAGGATGGCGACACGGCATAGCCCTGATCGGTGAGCCGCTGCAGGTTGCTGCCATCGGCATCCATGGAATAGATCTGCGGTAGGCCGGTGCGTCCGCTGACCCAGGCGATCTGGGCGTTGGTCTTGGGATTCCAGACCGGCGAGACGTCAGGTCCGTGGGTCGCCGTCAGACGTTTGAGGTTGTTTCCATTCTGGTCGCAGACATAGATCTCCGGGTCTCCGGTGCGCGAAGAGGAGAAAGCGATGCGGCTGCCATCCGAACTCCAGGCAGGGGATATCGTAGTTCCGCCGAAAACCGGGAATTTGACCAGCCGTCCCAGCTCCAGCGACCACATGGCGATGCTGGGCCCACCCTTGAGGAACGAGGTAAAAGCGATGCGGGAATTATCGGGCGAGATGCGCGGCGCCAGCGCGATGGAACCCAGGCTGGTGACCGCGTGTTGCGCTGCGCCGTCGTAATCCATTGCCCAAATTTCCTTGTGCCCGGTACGGCTGCTGACGAAATAGAGTTTGGTTTCGGCGATTCCTGTAATTCCGCCGCCTAATCGAAAGATGATCTCGTCGGCAAAACGATGCGCGATAATACGGGCATTGGCGTCCGTCGCGTTCTCGCGATACTGCTTGGCCAGCACCTGCGGGCTCTGTGCATTCTTAACGTCGAAGAGCCAGCCCTGCACCTGCAACGAACCGGCGCTGACGCCTAGGTTGCCGAACGCCAACATTGCGGCATTGGGCGGGGGCGCAGCCCAGACGTCGAGATGAGCATCGCCGGGGGCGCCGATCTCGCCCAGCGGATAGAAGCTCCGGGAAACCATGTCAAAGATGCCGGCCTGGGAGAGATCGTTAAACAGCACCTCATTGAAGGTCTTCGAGAGCGGCGCGGACTGAGGGTCGGTGCTGCTGAGCTTGAACTCCGGCACCGCCAGACGGATCCTTTCACCACCGACCCCGGTGCCCGTGCGAATCCAGTCCTGCGAGAGGGCGGGTAGCACGAGTGTGAACAAAACGGCCAACTGGACTGCGAATCGCTTCATTCCGAATTCTCCCAACCGAATTCTCCCAACGTTTGGTGGCGCCTTGATCAGCGCCGGTAATCGAACCAGAATTCCACCGAAACATAGCTTCCGTTATATCCCTGCGGCAGCGGGCCGAAAGTGTCGATGCGCTGCAGAGCGCGAACTGCTGACAGGTCCAGTGACGGGACCCCGGACGACTGCTCGATGCGAACATTGGATGGCGTCCCACTGCGTGAAATATCAAATAATATGTAAACGCGCTTGGCTGAGCTTACGCTCGGATTCACTTCGGATTCCCACGCCTGGTGAACCTTTCGGGCGACGACGTCGGTATACCATCCAAAACGGCTGCCAAAACTGCCCGTGCCGCCTTCGCCGAACTTCAATCCGCCTGCCGTATTGCCGTCCTGGAAGGTGGTGTAGGGGCCGGCGACGGGACCGCCGGCGCCGAATGGGACGGTGTTATCCACCTTGGCCATCTCGCGCGGTTGCTCGCGGCTTGGCGTAGCCACCGTGGGCCGGCGCCGGGCAACATCCCGGTCCTGATTGGCAACCGCGGCTTTTTCCTTGGTGGTCTTCACCTTGCTTTGCTTGTCGGGAATGGCGATGGCTTGCTCGTCTTCTTTTGCGGCTGGCGCCGGGATCGATTGCGACAGCCCCTTGCTTTCATTCGCCAGCACGTTCTCCGGCTTGGCATGGGCATGGGGAGGCAAGGGAATTCCACCCACCAGGCGAGCGCTGATCGCTTCTCCGGAGGCTCCGCCATTGCCGTTGCTACCCCAGTCTTCTCCGCTGCGCGAGAGCACCGCCGGAAGAAAGACCAGGCAGGCCAGCAGCACGGCGTGCATGGTGGCGGAGACCGCCAGCGACGGCGCAACTGCTTCCTTGTAATCGTAGATGTCAGCGTTCAGCGGCATTGGCCTTGGTGTTCAGAGGTTGCGTAACAATGCTCACATTGGTGATCCCCGTCTGCTTCACCGCATCCATCACGGTAGCGAAAGCGCCGAAAGGCACATTTTCATCGGAGCGGATGAAGATACTCTGGCCTTGCGGGTCGCGAATCTTTTCATGAAGGCGGTCGGCAATTTCATTGATGTTGATGGGATCGTTGCCGAGAAAGACGCGCTGATCCTTGTCAATGGTGATGACCAGGCGCTCCTCGGTGATCTCCTTGACCGTCTTGGTCTTGGGAACTTCAACCTCGATACCGGATTGAAGGATGGGAGCCGTCACCATGAACATCACCAGCAGCACCAGGACGACATCGACAAACGGAGTCACGTTGATCTCCGAGAGCGAGGATTGGGTGCGTCCCTTGTTGTTTGTAAACGCCACCACAGTCTCCTATCGTGCGTCGCCGTTGCGGTCAATGATGTTGAGCAACTCGAGGCTGAAGTCGTCCATGCGTGCGGCAAAGTCACGAATCTGCTGTAGAAAATAGTTGTAGGCGATCACGGCCGGCACGGCGGCAAACAACCCGGCGGCGGTGGTGATCAGCGCCTCGGAAATGCCGGGCGCAACCGCGCGCAATGTGGCTGAGCCGGCGTTGCCCAGTCCGTGGAAGGCGTCAATGATGCCCCAGACGGTGCCGAACAAGCCGATGAAGGGAGCAATGGAGCCAGTGGTGGCCAACCAGGTGAGGCGGCTCTCCAGGCGGGTCAACTCCTCGGAGGAGGCAATCTGGGTGGCACGCTGCACCGACAGCGTACGGGGATTGGCGCCGCAGCGTTTCAACTCTTCCACGGCGCCATCAAAGACGGCCACCAGAGGCGAAGGCTTGAACTGCTCGGACACGGCGGTGATTTCCTGCATGCGGGCGGCCCGGCGGAATACCCGCACGAAGCGTCCGCTCTGTACCTCCGCGCGGCGGAAAAGGTTGTACTTGGCGAAAATGATCGCCCAGGAAAGAAGACTGAAGGCAAGCAGAATCACGAGCACGAGCTTGGCGACCATGCCGGTATTGGAAACCATTTCCAATACCTCACCGCCAAGTGCGAAAGCTAAAAGGGTTGTAATCGGCATCCTTTTCTCATTGACGCGAGCGCTGAAGTTGCTGCACGGCCACGGGAGACTCCGGGACAGTGAGACAACATGAGTTCATTATAGTCAGCTTGGTGGGCCTTTGTGGGGACGCTCGGCTGAGAACTGCACCATATCGAGCAAATCAGTACACAACTGAATAGATTGCGGGGGCAATGGCAGGCGCCCGGCCCAGACGAGTCGCGTTGCCGGTCACCTGTTTGGCCCCGCCCACCCGGAGCGTACAGTTGGTGGAGTCCTCTCTGTGCCTCAGCGCCGGGGCCGCAATCGCCGGACAAGTTTTTTGCATGGCACGCGGATGGCGCGGGCGTGGTATGCTCGCCGGGAAAACTCCAACGAACGGGTGCCAAGTGCTCAGGGAATTGCGCGTTGAAAACTACGCCGTCATCGACAATGTGGTGGTTGAGTTTGGACCTGGACTGAACCTGCTGACCGGGGAAACCGGCGCGGGCAAATCCATCCTCATCGACGCCCTGGCGCTGCTGCTGGGCGAAAAGGCCTACAGCGACGTGGTGCGCCACGGCGCGGAAAAGGCCACGGTCGCCGCCGTGTATGAGAGTGACGATCCCGCCATCGCGCAGGTGCTGGAAGAAAATGGGATCGACGCGGCGGGAACCGAAACCATCCTGCGCCGCGATATCGCGCTCAATGGCAAGAGCCGTGTTTTCATCAATAACCAGCCGGCAACCGTGGCCGTGCTCAAGGCGCTGGCGCCGCGGCTGGCCATTGTCCACGCCCAGAATCAAGCCATCCTGATGTTTGATCCTCCGGAGCGTCTGGCGCTGCTGGATGCTGCCGCGGGCGCAGATCTGGGCGACGTGGCCCAGGCTTACGCCGCCTGGAAAGAGGTCGCGCAGCGGATTGCGGAGCTGGAGAAGGATGAGCAGGAAAAGCTCCGGCTTGTCGATCTCTGGAGATTTCAGCTCAAGGAGATTCAGGAGGCCAATCCTGCGCCTGGAGAGGACCACAAACTCGAATCCGAAAAGCGAGTCCTGGCAAACTCCGAACGCGTGTATGGCGCGGCCATCGGCGCTTTCGACGTGCTGTACGAAGTGGAGGAGTCGGCGACGGCGCGGCTGCGGGCGGCTGCCAAGCACCTGGAAGAGCTGTCGCGCTTCGATGAGTCGTTCAAAGAAGCCCTCAGCCAGTTGGAAAGCGCGCGGATTACGGTGGAGGACGTGGCCACAACTCTGCGCGACTTTGCCGATGGCATGGATGCCTCACCGGAGCGCCTGGCCGAGGTGGAAGACCGCCTGGCCGTGCTGGATAAACTGCGCCGCAAATACGGCAAGACCCTGGATGACGTGCTGGCCTATCAACAGGAGGTAGCCGGCAAACTCAACGACATTGAGAATAAGGACGAATTGCTGGCCGGGCTGCGCAAGGAACTTGCCGCCTCGGCTGCGAAATACCTGGATGAGGCTCGCTCTTTGAGTAAGCGCCGCTATGACATGGCGCGAAAACTCGAGAAGACGGTTGAGAGCGAAATTAACGACCTGGCGATGAAGGCGAAGTTCAAGATCGAGGTTTCGGGCTCGGACGAGGAGTCAAACTGGAGAGCCTCGGGCTTTGACCATGTCGCCTACCTGGTCTCCACCAATCCTGGCGAGCCGATGGGGCCGATCGAGCACATCGCCTCGGGCGGCGAACTGTCACGGGTGATGCTGGCGCTGAAGGCCAGCGTTGAGGCCGGACGCCTACGCAGTAAAGGATCGGACGCGCAACGCTCCCTGGTATTCGATGAAATCGATGCCGGAATCGGCGGCCGCGCGGCCGACGCGGTGGGCAAGAAACTGAAAGCTCTCTCCAGGACGAAGCAGGTCCTCTGCATCACCCACCTGCCGCAGATTGCATCCTTTGCCGACCACCATTTCCTGATCGAAAAGCGCGAGAACGCAGGGCGCTCGAAGACGACCGTCCGGCCACTGACCCCCGAGGAGCGGCGCGGCGAAATCGCCCGCATGCTGAGCGGAGCCAAGGTCACCGATGCCAGTCTGCAGAACGCCGAACAACTGCTGAAGGCAAATGGGTGAGGGGCAACAGCCATAGAGCTGGAACTGCGCCGACTCTGGGCTACGCGCCCGTATAAGGTAACGCATGCAGATGAAGATATCGGTAAGCAAGATTGGGATACTCTACCGGGCACTTCTTATCGTGGCTGGTGGGTTGACGCTTGGCTATTCTTGGCTGGGTTGGATGGGAGCCGGGTTTGGGTGGCCGGGTGAAGGCGAAGGCATGATGGCTTATGTGCTTATCATTCAGCCACTCTTCGCATTTCCGCTGTTTCTGCTCGTCTTCGTTTCGCTCCGGCTAACCGTTTGCCTGCTATGGGTGTATATCGCCGCCACTGTGCTGGTTTATGTAGTAGATAGCTGGCCTGTAATTACTCTTGTGATATTTTCATCGCGGGCGGATCGCTGGTTGTTCACCGCGGTGGTTTTGACGCAGGTGGCGTATATACTCAAGGGACGTGAGCAACGGCTCTGATTTGCAGGACTGGCGGGTTCCATAAAAAGGGGATGTCAAGAAAAAACGCCACTTCGTTTTTTCTCAAGTGTGGTTGTTTCTCCGGCGTCCCCTTTTATAGAACCCACCGAGGCCAGTCTGCAGAACGCCGAGCAACTGCTGCGCAGCAACGCCTGAGAGGTTGATTCCGGTTACCGAAAGACTACTGGCAGCTATCCTCGAGGCGTCTCGCCTGATAGAATTGCAACAGATCAGGAGCGGAAACCGGCACGCCCGGCCTGGGTGCTGTTCGCCCAAGCTTTTGGGCTGTCCGATGCCGCTGGCGGCACTTCTAAAGGGTTATGGTGGTTGGGGAACTACGCGACGTCATAGACTGAGGAGTAACCTGTGGCGCGTAGAGCACACGGAGCCCTGCGCTGCGCATCGGAAAACAACTGAATGACAAATACGACTGAAGTCAAAACTCTTCTCCTTTTGAAGCCCCGTGGATTTTGCGCGGGAGTAGTCCGCGCCATTGATATTGTGCGCATCGCCCTGGAAACCTTCGGCCCGCCGATTTATGTCCGCAAAGAGATTGTGCATAACAAGTATGTGGTCGAAGACCTAAAGGGCAAAGGCGCCATCTTTGTGGATGACGTGGAGGAGGTGCCCAACGGCGAGCGCGTGATCTACAGCGCTCACGGCGTTGCGCCGTCGGTGCGGGAAGCTTCCAAACTCAGGATGTTGCGCGTGATTGACGCGACTTGCCCGCTGGTTACGAAAGTGCATGTGGAAGCCATCCGTTTTGCCACGGATGGCTACTCGCTGATTCTCATCGGCCACCTGAACCATGACGAGATCGTTGGCACCCTGGGCGAAGCTCCGGCGGTGACGCAGGTGGTGAGCAACGCGGAACAAGTGGCATCCATCGTGGTACCGGACCCGAACCGGGTCGCGTATCTGACACAAACTACGCTATCTCTGGACGAGGCGACCGACATTATCGAGGCGCTCAAGGCCAGGTTTCCCCATATCCGTGGCCCGCATGCGCAAGACATCTGTTATGCCACGGAGAACCGCCAGGTCGCGGTGAAGAACGTTGCCGAGCAGGCCGACCTTGTTTTGGTGGTGGGTTCACCGAACAGCTCCAACTCGAACCGGCTGGTCGAAGTTGCTGGAAATCTGGGCACCCGCGCGTTTCTAATTGACACCTGCCGCGACATCGACGAGAAATGGTTGGACGGCGTCAAGACCCTGGCTCTTACGGCAGGAGCTTCCGCACCGGAAATCCTGGTGCAGGAGGTGATTACCTTCCTTGGGAAAAAGGGTTTCTCCCATGTGGAGGAAGTGGAAGTGATGCCGGAGCATGTGCGTTTCGGACTGCCACCGGAGATTGTAGCCGCAATCGGGGCCGCTCCGGAAGTACCAAGGGTGGAGTAGGAATCCATGGAAGCAGGTTCAACGCGATCGACCGCGATTCGCTTCGGGAAGATCTCCGGCTTGGGCACGCGGCTGCGGAGTTCGATCCTGGCGGCGCAGAGGTTTCTGTTCGCCAAGCAGAACGAAGATAGCTGGTGGTGCGGCGAATTGGAGGCCGACACCACGCTGGAATCCGACTACATTTTTTTGCACACCGTTCTCGGAACGCGCGACGAGCACCGTTTCCAGCAGTGCGCGGACGAAATTCTGCGCCATCAGAACCAGGACGGCGGCTGGCCGATCTACCAGGGTGGACCCTCGAACGTAACGGCCAGCGTGAAGGCGTACTTTGCGCTGAAGATCTGCGGCTATCTGCCCGGCGAGGAGCGCATGGCGCGTGCCTGCGAGCGCATCCTTGCCCTGGGCGGCGTGCCTGCCTGCAACACCTTCAGCAAGATCTATCTCTGTGCCCTGGGACAATTTGATTACGACGCCGTTCCGGCTATTCCGCCGGAGATTGTGCTGTTTCCCAACTGGTTCTGGTTCAACATCTACGAGATCTCCTCCTGGTCGCGGGCAATTCTCATTCCGCTTTCCATCTGCTACGCCAAGAAGCCTTTCAAGAAAATCCCCGAAGAGTGGAATATCGATGAGCTTTTTCCCGCCGGACGGCGGCTCAGTTCGCTGCGCCTCAAGTGGGAGAAGAAGCGGATCGGCTGGCGGAACTTCTTCCTCGTGCTGGACCGTCTGTGCCACGCTTTCGAGCGGGTGCATGTGCGTCCGTTGCGCTCGGTTGCGTTGAAAGCGGCGGAGAAGTGGATGCTGGAGCGCATGGAATTGAGCGACGGGCTGGGGGCGATCTACCCTTCGATTCTGAATTCGATCATCGCCATGCGTTGTCTCGGTTACTCACTCGACGATCCGCAGGTGATTCGCGCCCTTGATGAGTTTGAAAAGCTGGGCATTGAGGAAGGCGACACGTTCCGCATGCAGCCCTGCATGTCGCCGGTATGGGACACCGCCTACGCCCTGTTTGCCCTTGGCGAGAGTGGCGTCGATGCCGAGGACCCGCGCATGGTGAAGGCCGCCGAATGGATGCTCAAGAAGCAGAACCGCCGAAAGGGCGACTGGTCCGTCAAGGTTCCCAACGCGGAGCCCGGCGGCTGGTACTTCGAATTCAACAATGAGTTCTATCCGGACGTGGACGACACCGCGCAGGTGCTGCTGGCTCTGAACCACATTGAAACCAAGGACGCGCGCTTCCAGGCCGAATCGGTGCAGCGCGGCATCGACTGGGTGCTGGCCATGCAGTGCAAGAATGGCGGCTGGGCGTCATTCGACAAAGACAATAACCGCATGGTCTTCCAATACGTTCCCTTCGCCGATCACAACGCCATGCTCGATCCGGCCACGGTGGATATTACCGGCCGCGTGCTGGAGTGTCTGGCGGCGCACGGTTTTACGCTGAAGGACAAGGCGGTGGAGCGCGCCATCGAGTTCATCCGCAAGGAACAGGAACCGGATGGGTCCTGGTTCGGGCGCTGGGGCGTCAACTACATTTACGGCACCATGTGCGTGTTGCGCGGACTGGAAGCCATTGGCTTTGATAATCACGAGGCGATGGTTCAGCAGGCAACCGAGTGGCTGCGCATGATACAGAATCCCGACGGCGGCTGGGGCGAAAGCATCAGTTCCTACGACGACGTGAACCAGAAGGGTGTAGGTCCCAGCACCAGTTCGCAGACAGCCTGGGCGGTACTTGGCCTGATGGCCGGCGGCGATTTTCGCTCGGATTCGCTAGCGCGCGGCATCGCTTTTCTGCTTGACCACCAGCAGCCCGACGGCGGCTGGAGCGAGGTGCCTTACACCGGCACTGGATTCCCCCGCGTCTTCTACCTGAAGTACCACTCTTATCCATGGTATTTCCCGCTGATGGCGCTGGCAAAGTACTCCCGCGCTCCTGCCCAGGGAGCCTAGCGCCACAGGCGACGGGTGCGGCAAGGCACTTGAGCGCAGCCTCGGAGGGCTGCGTTTATGTTTTGAGGAGACCGAGGGTGAAAGCTTTTGTAACGGGAGCGACGGGATTTGTCGGTAGCCACGTGGCGCGCCTGCTGGCCGAGCAGGGTGCCGACCTCCGCCTCCTGGTTCGAGCCGGCAGCCGCCGCGAGAACCTTGCCGGATTGCATGCGGACCTGGTGGTGGGCGACCTGACCGATCCGGAATCGCTGCGCAAGGGTATGCAGGGTTGCGAAGCCGTCTTCCATCTGGCGGCCGATTATCGCTTCTGGATTCGCGATCCCAAGCCGATGTATGCCACGAATGTGGACGGCACCGTCGCCGTGCTTGAGGCGGCACAGGCAGCCGGCGTGCACCGCACCGTCTACTGCTCTTCGGTGGCCACGCTCGGATTTGGCTACGACCGCCGCGCCGTGGACGAGGATACTCCCGTCCATGAGTCCGATATGATCGGCCACTACAAACGCTCCAAATATCTTGCCGAGCGAAAAGCCGTGGAGTTTGCCGCCAGAGGCGCGGAGGTCGTGATTGTCAATCCCAGCACTCCGATCGGAGAGCAGGATATCAAGCCCACGCCGACCGGGCGCATTGTGCTGGACTTTTTGCGCGGCAACTTTCCGGCCTACATGGAGACCGGGATGAACCTGGTCGATGTTCGAGATGTTGCTCGCGGACATCTGCTGGCCTTCGAGCGGGGGCGTCGCGGCGAACGCTATATTTTGGGCGGAGAAAACCTCACCCTGAAACAGATTCTCGACATTCTGGGTGACCTGACCGGGTTGCCCTCGCCCACGATGAAGGTGCCGCACTCGGTGGCGTTGGCCTTTGCGGCCTTCGATCAAACCTTCAACGGATACTTTAGGAATCGCGAGCCAAGAGCGACAATTGAAGAAGTTCGCATGGGTAAGAAATTCATGTGGGTGGACTCCGCCAAGGCCGAGCGCGAGCTGGGATACAGGCACGGTGAGGTGCGCGACGCGCTCGGGCGGGCCGCCGCCTGGTTTGTCGCCCACGGTTACGCGCCAGCCTACGAAGCGGTGTGTCCAAGCGCATGAGCGCCCCTCGGCTGGAGTTCGGATTTGTGGCGGCGCTGGAGCGCGAGGTTTCCGGCCTGGTGCGGGACTGGAGCCGGACGAATGCGCACTGCGCGGGTGCATCCTGGCCAATCTATTGCGATCAGCGGGCTGCGCTGATCGCGGCCGGTACAGGGGCGGAACGGGCGTGCACGGCGGCGAAACTACTGATTGAGAAGTTTGCGCCGAGGGTGTTAATTTCAATAGGATTTGCCGGTTCGTGCAGGATAGATCTGTGCCCCGGCGCGGTGCTGGTTCCCGAAACCCTGGTAGAGGCTGCCACCGGCAGAACGTTCCACTGTGCGTTTGGGCAGGGGCGGTTGGTGACCCTGGATCGAGTGGCAGGGAAGGCGCTGAAGCAACAGGCGTCCGCACGGTTCGGCGCCTGGGCTGTTGATATGGAGGCAGCAGGGGTTGCCGCCGCCGCCGAAGGCAGCGGCACAGAGTTTGCGGCGATCAAGGTGATTTCAGACGGTGCAGGAGAGGACCTCGGTTTCCTTTCCAGCTTCGTCCAGCCAGGGGGCTTCGAGACTGGGCGTTTCGTGGCGTTCATCGCCTTGCGGCCCGGCTTGTGGCCGGCGGTTGCAACCTTGCATCGAAACAGCAAATTGGCGGCTACGGCTTTGCAGTACGCGGTCGGCGAATGCATGCGCGACTGGCGGATTTTCGCAACCCGGCACGCGCCTGCCGCCTCACAGGTTTGAAGAAAGAGAGTTCTGGAAAGCAATGGCAGTGATTCCCGATCCTCGTTCCTCCACTCCAGCATTGGCGTCGATCCCCGACCGGATGCTAGCCGCTGTCTACCACGGACAGAACGACATGCGACTGGAAACGGTTCCCGTGCCCGGAATCGGCGCGGGCGAGCTCCTGGTGCGTATTCATACTTGCGGGATTTGCGGCACGGATCTCAAGAAGATTTCGACCGGATCTCATTCGGCGCCGCGTGTTTTTGGTCATGAGATGTCTGGCGTGGTGGTGGCCCGTGGGGCGGGCGTGCGCAGATTCGCGGAAGGCGACCGCGTCATGGTTTTCCACCATATTCCCTGCGGCCACTGCTATTACTGCGAGCGCAGGGTGTTTTCGCAATGCCCGGTGTACAAGCGCGTGGGCACCACGGCGGGCTTTGGCGAGCCGTCCGGCGGCGGTTTTTCCGAGTACATCCGGGTGATGGATTGGATTGTCGACCGGGGAGTGATCGCGATCCCGGATGCGGTGAGCTTTGAGCAAGCCTCCTACATCGAACCGGTCAATACCGTATCGAAGGGAATCCAGACGCTTGCCGTGCAGAAGGGTGAAACCATCCTGGTGATTGGGCAGGGACCGATCGGGTTAATGCTGGGTGTGCTGGCCCAACGTGCGGGAGCAAACGTAATTACTTCCGATTTGTTCTCGCAGCGGCTTACAATTGGGCAGCACTACGGGTTAACGGAGTCGGTGGACGCGTCTCAGCGGGATGTTGTGCAGGCAGTCCGCGAAAGGACCGGGGGGCGCGGCGCGGATGCGGTGATTCTTGCGGTCGGAGGCAGCTCACTGATCGGAACTGCCATCGATGCGGCGCGGTTCGGCGGGCGGATTCTTTTGTTTGCGCAGACGGTTCGCGGTGAGGTTCGCATCGATCCCGCCTCGGTCTGTGTCGATGAGAAAACATTGCTTGGTTCCTACAGCGCATCCGTAGAACTGAATGAAGACGTAGCTGAGTTTGTCTTCAGCGGTGCAATGGATCTGGCGGGACTTTTCAGTCATCGCTTCCCGCTGGCCCAGTCGCTTGAAGCTTTGAAATTAGCTGCACACCCGCAGCCGGACACGATGAAGATCGCGATTCAGCCTGGCAGCGTCTGGGAAGGATAGCAGAGTGAACGGACAAATGACGGCAGCAGTCCTTTATGGCAAAGAGGACGTCAAGATCGAACGGGTACCGATTCCGGAGCTGGAGAAGGGCGAAGTACTCATTCGGGTTCAAGCTGCCCTGACCTGCGGCACCGATCTGAAGGTGTACCGCCGTGGGTACCATGCCAAGATGATCGTTCCCCCGGCGCTGTTCGGCCATGAATTCGCCGGGGTGATCGAGGAAACAGGTCCGGGAGTCAAGAACTTCAAGGTTGGCCAGCGCGTGGTCGCGCTCAACTCGGCTCCCTGCGGCCAATGTTTCTATTGCAAAAAGCACCAGGAGAACCTCTGCGAAGACCTTCTATTCAACAACGGCGCCTATGCGGAGTTCATCCGTATCCCGCGGCGTATTGTTGAAAACAACATGCTGGCGGTTCCCAAGGACATCAGCATTGAAACCGCCGCCCTCACCGAGCCCCTGGCTTGCGTCTTGCGCGGCCTGCACGAAACCGGGGTGGAGATCGGTGAAACCGTGACCGTGATCGGAGCCGGCCCCATCGGGTTGATGTTCATGCAAGTGGCCCACATCATGGGCTGCGACGTGATTGCCGTGGTGAAGCACGACCGGCAGGTGCTGGCGGCGAAACATGCGGGCGCCAGCAAGGTGGTGCAGTTTCCCAAGGTCGCCAACCCGATTGAGACCGTGCGCGATCTGACGCCGGAACGCCGCGGCTCGGATGTCGTCATTGAGGCCGTGGGGCGTCCCGAAGCCTGGGAATGGGCAATCGACATGGTGCGCAAGGGCGGCACGGTGAATCTGTTCGGCGGATGCGCCAAGGGAACGCGGGTGCAGTTGAATACCGAGCGCCTGCATTACTCGGAGATTACGGTGAAAGCTACCTTCCACCACACTCCCGACACGGTGCGCCGGGCTTTTGCACTGATCGTCGAGCGCAAGATCAAAGGCGCCGACTACATCACCGGGGAAGCGCCGCTCTCCAAGCTGCAAACCGTGTTGCGGGATATGCTGACGCGCGGCGGCGAGATCAAGACTGCTATCATTCCGGGACACTGATAAGGGAAGACGATTGACTTTATTTGTGCCCAGCACCCGTTCGGACCCGGCCGGCGCTCCCGGTACGGGTCAAGATTCCGGCGGCAGCGAGAATCTGCTGGCTCGTGGCTGGGCCAGTTTGCCTCCGGAGTATGCCATTCCCGCCGTGGCGCCCTCGCTTGCCGAAGCGCGCGAATACTGCAGGCGGCTGGCAACCTCGCATTACGAAAACTTCTCGGTCGCGACCTGGTTTCTGCCCCGGCATCTGCATCAGCATTTTTTCAATGTCTACGCCTATTGCCGCATCTCCGACGATCTTGGCGATGAAGTTGGGGACGCGCGGGTTTCGCTGGCCTTGCTGGACCGCTGGGAACAGGAACTGGACGCGACCTACAGCGCGCTGGCAGGCGGGGCCAGCGCGGCGCGCCATCCGGTTTTTGTCGCCCTGGCGGAAACCATCCGGGCTTGCGCGATTCCACGGCATGAATTCAGTGATCTGCTGACGGCATTCCGGCAGGACCAGGTGGTTGGGCGTTACGAAACCTTCCAGGACCTGCTGGGCTACTGCCGGAATTCCGCCAATCCCGTGGGCCACCTGGTGCTCTATGTCTGCCAATACACGGACGCTGCGCGCCAACAGCTTTCCGACTATACCTGCACCGCGTTGCAACTGGCAAACTTCTGGCAGGACGTGGCAGTGGATTTGAAAAAGGGACGGATCTACCTGCCGCTGGAAGACCTTCGCCGTTTCGGAGTGAGCGAAGCCCAGATTGGCGAGGGCAGCTTCAACCGCCAGTTTGGCGAGTTGATGCGCTTTGAGGTGGAGCGGGCTCGCCAGTGGTTTGAGCTTGGACTGCCACTGGTGAAGATGGTAAACCGCTCCCTGGCCCTGGACCTGGAACTGTTCAGCCGGGGTGGTCTGGCGATTCTTCAGGCGATCGAAAAACAGGGGTACAACGTGCTGGCGCGCCGCCCCAGATTGAGCAGGTTCCAGAAGGCTGGGCTGGCGTTGCGCGCCGTGGCTGGCCGCGCCGCCCTGGATGGCGCGAAATGAGCACGACCCTGCAACATGCCGCGCTGCGGATGAACACCGCCTACAGCGTATGCCGCCACATCGCGCGTTCGTCGGCAAAGAATTTCTATTACGGCTTCATGTTGTTGCCGGCTCGAAGGCGCAATGCGCTGAGCGCCGTGTACGCGTTCATGCGCCACGCCGACGACCTGAGCGATGACCCGGGCATGGCGGCCAGCGAGCGCCGCCGCAAGCTTGCCGAGTTCCTCGGATCCTATCATCGCTCGATCGAGAGCGGCAGCACCGACGACCCGGTCTTTCTTGCCCTGCGGGATTCGCAGCAGCGCTATGGAATTCCCATGGAGCTGCTGGACCAACTGGTCGAGGGAACGGGCATGGACGTGCGCGAAGGCAGCGCACAGGACGACGGCCTCCCGGTGGTTTACCGCAGCTTCGATGAGCTGTACGACTATTGCTATCACGTTGCTTCGGTGGTGGGCCTGGTCTGCATCTGCATCTTCGGCTATCGCGATCCCATCGCCGAGAAGTATGCGGAACAACTTGGCATTGCATTCCAGCTCACCAACATTCTGCGCGATGTGAAAGAAGACGCAGCCATGGCTCGCATCTATCTGCCGCAGCAGGATCTGGAGCAGTTCGGGGTGACTGCCGAAGAACTTGGCTCCGGCGCGCCGCTGGAGAAACTGCGCCCGCTGCTGGCGTTTGAGGCGGCCCGCGCGCGCCAGTTTTATGGGTCCGCCGAGCGTCTGCTTCCCCTCATTGACGAGGTCAGCCAACCTGCTCTGTGGGCGATGGTGGAGATCTATCGCGGCATCCTCGACCGCATCGAACTGCGGCAGTTCGACGTGTACTCGGAACGAGTGCGCCTCTCCTCGGGCGAGAAGCTCAAGATTCTGGCAAGAGGATTCTGGAAGAGACTCCTGTGAGCGGCCCGCCGGCCCAGCGCGGAGCGGATGCAAAGCGCCCCAGTGTAGGAATTGTCGGTGGCGGACTCGCCGGACTTTCGTCGGCCTGCGCCCTGGCCGACGCCGGCTACAAGGTCACGCTGTTCGAGCGCAGGGCATTCCTCGGCGGCCGCGCTTCTTCTTACGAGCACTCCGGTACCGGCGAGGTTGTGGATAACTGCCAGCACATCATGCTGGGTTGCTGCACCAACCTGCGCGACTTCTACCACCGCCTCGGCGTCGAGGACAAATTGCGCTGGTACAAGCGCATTACATTCATTGAGCCGGGCGGCCGTTCCAGCTTTATCGAAGCGTCCCGGCTGCCCGCTCCCTTCCACACGGCGATCTCGTTCCTGCGATACAAGTTGCTCTCAATGGGCGACAAGCTTGCGATTATGCGCGCCTTGCTGGGATTACTCGCCGGAGTTCCCGAGGACAGTAGCGAGGACTTTCTCTCCTGGCTGCGCCGCAAGCGGCAGACACAGGCAGCCATCGACAGGTTCTGGGCCCCGGTGCTGATCAGCAGCCTGAACGAAGACCTGGACAAGTGTTCGGTAAAGTACGCTGCGATGGTGTTCCGCGATGCTTTTCTGAAATCCGCCGAGGCTGGCAGGATGGGCGTGCCCAGGGTGCCGCTCTCCGAGCTCTACGGAGTGGCCGCTGAGTACATTCGCGCGCGTGGCGGCGAAGTGCTGCTGCGCAGTGGAGTCGAGACCGTCTCCTTTGACGGCCCGGCGGCCGTGCTGCGCTCGAATGGCCGCGACTTCACCCTTGACTACGCCATCAGCGCGATTCCTTTCCATCTTCTCGGGCGTCTCCTGCCTGCATCCGCAGCCAGCCGGGAGCTTGAGGAAAAGGTGGGGCATTTGCGGACAGTGCCGATCACCGGAATTCACCTCTGGTTTGATCGCGAGATTACGGAACTGGAACACGCCGCGCTGCTGGACCGGAACATTCAATGGATGTTTCAGAAGTCGAAGATCCTGGCGCGCCCGGCGGCGGAGAACGCCGCTGGCAGCTACCTGGAACTGGTCGTGAGCTCGTCGAAAAGCCTGCTGGAGATGGGACGGGCGGAAATTATTGCGCTTGCACTCAAAGAGCTAAGAGAGTTCTTCCCAGATGCGCGCCAGGCCCGGTTGCTAAAGGCAACGGTGATCAAGGAAGTACACGCAACCTTTGCTCCCGCGCCCCTCAGCGACCAGTTCCGTTTACCTCCATCCAGTCCTTGGCCGCCTTTGTTTCTAAGTGGCGACTGGACCGCGACAGGCTGGCCTTCCACGATGGAGGGAGCGGTCAGAGCGGGGTATCTCACGGCAGAGGCCGTTTCCAGAGCCTCCGGAGATGCGCAGCAGTTCCTGGTTCCGGACCTGCCGCCGCAGGGGTTGATGCGCTTGTTCCGGCCTTAGATTCCCGGCGATGGTTGTCCGCCTCACCGTCGGCCCACGGCGCAGTACTTTCCCATGGTTCCTGGTAGCGCTCCTGCAAGCATGACGAATGCATGCGGTCGCGACAATGAACTGCTCTGCCGGGCAATCCAGCACAGGTTTTGACTTGCACCCCACTTCAGGAAAGACAGGAGCCCAGCCCTCCATCGCCGGACCCGCGATATTGGCTCAGGCCGTCAGGACACCTTCGTCACATTGCCAGCCTGCGGTCCCTTTTGTCCCTCGACGATTTCGAACTCGACCTGGTCGCCTTCCTGAAGACTCTTATAGCCTTCACTGGTGATCGCGCTGTAGTGCACGAAAACATCGGGGCCATCCTCGCGCCCGATGAATCCAAATCCTTTTGCATTGTTAAACCATTTGACGGTTCCCTTGAGACTAGCCACTTACCTTACCTCCGAGCATCTTGCTATCGGCAGCCTTGCCGACGGTCTCAAACAGCGCCGACCCTGCGATGTTCAGATTTCGTTCTTGCCCTGCTGAACCGCATCGGTCAAACCTATTGTTGACCTGATTGCGACGATTGTCTGCCAGTTCTTCGGGGCTGTCAATATGGTGCATACATTATGGTGCATGGCTGGAAGTCCCTGTTTTACGAGGGTTCCAGCTTGTCTTGTCGAATGCCGTGAGCGCCGGTTACTTGCGCTTGCTAACTTCACCATTGCCGGAGACATGAAACTTCTGGGCCGCCCACAAAATCCCCGCGATGGCCTTCCCGTCTTGTATTTTTCCGCTCATCACCCACTGCACGGCCTTACCCAGCGGAAGCATTCTGGGGGTAATGAACTCGTCTTCTTCCGGGCGAGCCTTGCCCTTGTGCAAGTCGCGGGCCGCGAAGATGGACATGGTCTCACTGAGAAAGCCGGGGCTTGGGTAGTAATACAGAGCTTGTTTCCACTCCGACGCGGAGTAGCCAGTCTCCTCTTCGAGTTCGCGCTTAGCCGCCGTCAGTGCGTCTTCCCCGTCGTCGATGCGTCCAGCGGGCAGCTCCCATAAATCCTGGTTCGCGGCGTAACGAAATTGCCGGATGAGCAGAACGGATGGCTCCGCCGTGCGTTCATCGAGGGCCAGGATCACCACCGAGCCGGAGTGGCGCACGATGTCGCGCCGGACTCTTGCGCCGGAGGGTTCGACCACTTCATCGCTGGTCACCTGAAACAGCGGCGTCGCATAAGCCAGCTTGGAGGAAAGTATCTGCACCGTCGCCTGCTTGCGCGGCGCATGGCTCTTTGTCTTTACGGATGGTTTGACGGGTTTCTTGCGAGAGATTTTATTGCTTACGTTCGCCATGCCGACACTATACACAAATCAGGAGCCTGTCGTGCTAACCTGCTGTCGTGAATCAAGCGAAAACCATCTCCTTTGTCGGCGCCGGAGCGCTCGCCGGCGGTCTTGCGAAATTGCTCCGCGGACAAGACTTCCTCATCTCAGAGATCATTGCGCGCCCATCCCCGCGCTCTCAGCGCAAGGCCGGCGCACTGGCGCAAGAGGTTGGCGCCGCCAGCGCCACGCTGCGGAATGCCAAACTTACCTGTGGCGTGTTGTGGCTGGCCGTACCCGACCGGGCGGTGGAAGATGTGGCGCAAAAGCTGGCCCAGCGGGCCCAATTGCCATCCGTCATATTGCATCCCAGCGGCGTGCTGAGCAGCCAGGCGCTGGCGGCACTGGCTGGCCGCGGCGTACACACCGGAAGCGCACATCCGATGATGACCTTTGTGGATGGCGAGCCGCCAGATTTGAAGGATGCATGGTTTGCCTTGGAGGGAACTGCCATGGCGATTCGGGCAGCGCGCCGGATGGCGAGCGCGCTCGGCGCCAGGAGCTTTACCATCAAACCCGCCAGCAAGGTACTGTATCACGCCTTCGGCGCCATGCTTTCACCCATGCTGGCGACCGAGCTGGAAGCCGCCGAGCGAATTGGCCTGCGCTCCGGAATCAAGACCCGGGATGTGCGCCGCATCATGGAGCCGATTGTGCTGCGCACGGTGCGCAATGTTCTGCGCCATGGAGCCGGCAGGTCCTTCAGCGGGCCCCTGGCTCGCGGCGATGTGGGCACGGTCCAGTCGCACCTGGAGGCCCTGGCCAGCTCGCCGGAGTCTCCCGTGTATCGGGCGCTGATGGAGTATGCAACCGCGAACCTGCCGGTGAAGCGAAGCGATGAGATGAAGAAGCTCCTGCGGCAGTGAGGCGCACGGGCCAGAAAAACCTGAGCGCCCGGCTACTGGAACGGGATGAACAGGTGTCCCATCTTTTCGCGTTTGGTGCGGAGGTACCTGGCGTTGCTGTCGTAGGCCTCCACGTCAGCTGGAACACGCTCCACCACCTGGATTCCCGCCGCCTGGACGGCCTCCACCTTTTCCGGATTGTTGGACAGCAACCGCAGCCGGCGCACGCCCAACGCCTTCAGAATTTCCACAGGCAGAAAATAGCTGCGGCAATCGGCTTCATAGCCCAGCTTCAGGTTGGCTTCCACCGTATCCAGTCCCTGATCCTGCAACTCGTAGGCCTGCAATTTCGCCATCAGGCCAATGCCGCGTCCTTCCTGGTCTTCGTAGATGAGTATGCCCCTGCCGAGTTCGCTGATCATGGTCAGCGCCAGTTCCAGTTGTTGGCGGCAGTCACAGCGCATGGAATGGAACACGTCTCCAGTGAGGCACTGGGAGTGGATGCGCACCAGCGGCGCCTCGGTATGGATGTCTCCCATGACCAGCGCGATGGCCTCTTCCTTGCGGCGATCCATGCCGTCGGGAGATCCGGCCGCGTGAGTTCCGGCGATATAGCCTTCAAAGCCAAGAATTCGGAAATGCCCCCAGCGGGTCGGAAAATCGGCTTCTGCAATCTTTCTTATCGGCATTCGATTCACGTCAACAGTATAGACGCTGCAGTCGCGCCCCAGGATTCGGCCGCGCCGTGCGGGCGGGCTCAGTCGGCTGTTCGCACACGTTCTGCCGGAGGCACAAGCAGGCTCAGCAGGACCGAACCAGCCAGCGCGGCAACAATCAGGCCGAGAGCGTACGCGATGGGAACCTCGAAGTAACTCGCGCCAAGCATTCTAACTCCGATGAACATGAGAACGGTCGCCAGGCCGTAATGGAGGAGATGAAAGAGATCCATGAGGCCGGCGAGAGCAAAGTACAAGGCGCGCAGGCCTAGGATGGCGAAAACATTCGAGGTAAATACGATGTAGGGCTGCCGCGTGACCGCCAGCACGGCGGGGATGGAATCGACGGCAAAGATCAGGTCGGTGCTTTCGACCACGAGCAGCACCAGGGCCAGCCTGGTAAAGTAACGGACACCGTCGCGGCGAATGCTGAAGGCCCCGCCGGCAAAGTCGTTGGTCAGGCTCAGATGGCGCTGCGCAAAACGCGTCATGAAGCTGTCGGCTGGATTCCTGGCATCCTTACCCTGGAACAGCAGCTTGAAGCCGGCAGAGATCAGGAAGGCTCCGAATAAATACGTCACCCAGTGGAAGCGGTTCAGCAGGGTAACTCCCGTGGCGATGAAGATGGCGCGCATCAGGATGGCGCCGAGGATGCCCCAGAACAGTACCTTGCGCTGCAATTCGGACGGAACCTTGAAATAGCGGAAAATGAGCAGGAAAACGAACAGGTTATCCACGCTCAATGCCTCTTCCACCAGGTAAGCGGTAATGAATTCGAGCGAGAGTTGACGATTCGCGCTCGCCGGATCACCCGTCATGCGGTGCCCGTGGAAGTACAGCAAGACGGCAAATCCGGCGGCCAGACCAACCCAGAGCGCGCTCCATCCCAGTGCCTCGCCCAGACTCACCGCACGTGCCTTGCGATTGAATACTCCGAGATCCAGGATCAGCACGAGGATCACGAAAGCAAGGAACAGGATCCAGAACGTCAGGTTGGTAGGAGTCTGCATCGTAAAGCATTGTCTGCCTTCGAGGGCCTTCACTCCGAAGGAACTCTTAAGCCTAACATACGGTTTGCGGGCAAGGCCTCGGGGAAAACGGGGATGGCGGAACGGTGTCGCCGGGGATGGGCGCGACGAAACTTATCGTGTGTTCAGCGCGCGGATGGTTTCCATCACGATGTCACCGACTACCTGCAGGCTGGCCGCGCTGCACTTGTCGGGCGTGTCCTGGGTGGTGTGGTGATAAAGGTTGTTAAAGCCATAGTTCAGATCGATGAGGTCGTCCACCGGAATTCCCACCGCGCCGAAGGGAAGATGATCGTCCTGGATCGCGTTGCTGCGCGCGGAAAAATGTGACGTCTGTCCGATCCGCTGCGCCGCGCGGTAAACGACATCGCGCAGCCAGGGCGTGGAATTCGTATCGAAGTCCATGTCCAGGTCCTTGTCACCGATCATGTCGAGGAGCAGGAAAGCCTTGATCCTGGCGGCCGTACCGTCCCCGGACCACTGCTTCGCCAGTTGCTTGCTGCCATATACGCTGTCCGCGTCCGTCCACTCCACAGTGGCTTCCTCGCCGTCGGTAAACAGCAACCAGATGCTGTAGCCCTCCGGCGGATGGATGCGGAGTTGGCTGGCGATTTCCAGCATCAATCCCACATTGGAGCCGCCGTCATTGGCGCCCACAAAGGTTGTGTTCCGGAGCGGATAGTTCGTGTCGTAATGGCCGGCGATGACAATGATCCCGTCCTTGCGGCCCGGGAACTTTGCAATGATGTTGTTCATGGGAAACACCCCGGCCGCGGTCTGTGCGTTGAACCTGTCCTGCTCGATCTGCGCCCCGTCCAAGTGCCCCAGAATGAATTCCTCGGCCTTTCTGTGTCCGCTGCTGCCCAGGAAACGTGGTCCCAGTTCTACGAAGTCCTTCAGGTTCTGGTACGCCTTCTGCCCGCTGATCTTCAAAGCCGCCGGCGTCTCCGGCTTGGGATCGAAATCCTCGGCGTGCATCTCCGGCCGCGGTGCTGCCTGGGCCTGGGCGGCTGCGCTGCCACCGCCGGTGGTGGATTCACGGCAGCTTCCGGCCAGCATTGCCGAGGCGGCCAGCAGCAGGGCGACAATGACCCGGCCGGGGCGGCTCATAAGTCCGGGTTGGAGCAAAGTGCGATGCCCGTTCCTCATTGCCGGTTCAACTCCCGCTTCTTGCGCTGCTTGGGATGCACCAGGTAGGCGATGCCGATGCTGAGCAGGTAAAGAACGATCATGGGCGCGGCGAAGATGCACATGTTCATGATGTCCGGCGTGGGTGTGATGATCGCCGCGACCACGAAAATTCCCAGAATCGAGTAGCGGAAATTGCGCCACATCCAGCCTGGGCTGATCAGTCCGAACAAGGCCAGAAAAAACACCAGGATGGGCATCTCAAAGACCGCGCCAAGCCCGAGCACAATCGTCATGAACAACTCGATGTACTCGTTGATCGTGATCATCGGCGTAAACTGGCGGCTGAATTCCACCAGGAAGGTCAATGCCTGCGGGTACACAACTTTATAGGCGAAAAAGCCACCGGCCACAAACAGCCCCACGGTGCTGATCATGAACGGCCCAACGTACCGGCGTTCCGACTTGTAGAGGCCGGGAGCGATAAAGCCCCACACCTGGTACAGCACAAACGGCGACGCCACGAAGATCCCGGCGATCAGGCTGATCTTGAGGTACATGTTGAAGGGATCGATCGGATTGGTATAGACAAGCTGGGTGCTCAGCTTGTGGCTGCTGAGAACCTGAACAATTGGCTTCTGGATCCAGCTGAAAATCCTCTCATGCCAGATCCAGCAAACACAGAATCCTCCGACGATGAACGCAATGCTTCGGATAATGCGTCTGCGGAGTTCCTCGAGGTGCTCGATGAAACCCATGGACGAGAGTTCCGATCTGTCTTTCAAACCGCCGGTAGAGGTAGCTGTGTCTGCCATCAGAACCTTTGTGGGATCGCCAGTTAGCTGCCCTGCGGGGCAGAGCCGCCCGCGGCCGGCGCCGAATCAGGCGTGGATGGAGCGGTCACGGCTTCAGCCGGAGATGATTCATGGGCTGCGGTGATCGCCATGGCCGGTGCAGCGGGCGCGCCCGCATCCGCTGCATTCGCCGCGGAATCTTCGGTCTCGGTGGCGGCAATCACCGGCGCCTCGGGTGGGCGCAGGGTAAAGTTCTGAGCCTCGAAGGCCAACCGGGCAGTCTTCATCAGACGCTCGTGGGCGTTGTCAATCCCTGAAATTGCCGACTTCACGGATGGAGGCAGCAAGGTTTGGGTGAACGAGGTAGTCTGCTGCGCTACCGGTTGCGCTCCCGGCTCTCCCGCGGGCGTGCTGTCGGTTCCCGCTTTTTCAATCTCAGACTGCAACTGGTACTTGAAATCATTCGATGCGCGTTTGAACTCGGCGACAAACTTGCCGACCTCTCGTGCTATCTCGGGTAACTTCTTGGGGCCAAATAGGATCAAGGCCAGCAAGAAGATGAAAATCATCTCAATCCCCATATGCTGCAATCATACACGGCAATTCCTTCCGCCGGTAAGAAGGCGACCGGCCCCGGACGGGGAAAAACATCGTGCCACCGGCGCCTCCGTGTGTGGTCGCAACTAGAACAGCCGGACTTGCGAATTCCGAATCCAGCATCTGCGCGGCGCTAACCGATTTCGCGCGAAACTGCTATACTTTTGCCAAATCGTGGGATGTGCCTGCCTTGTCTCCAAGCGCGGCTCGCATCCGTGCAGCGCTCAAGCGCAGGCAAAAGAAGGAAGTATTCATGGCCGGACGTTCGCGTCGTTCCCTGGTTTTGGTTTTTCTCGTGATTCTGACTTGCGGTTTCCTCGGAGTCGTCTTTGGACGAACCGGGACGGTGCCTGCTGGCAGCGACGATGAGATGCGCGATTCGGTGCACAACTTCGCCCAGGTTTACAGCGTCATTGAACAGAACTATGCGGAAAAACTGGATGCCGACAAGGCGATCTATGACGGCGCCATTCCCGGCATGTTGCGGGTGCTGGACCCGCACTCGAACTTCTTCGACCCCAAGCAGTACTCGGCTCTGCAGGAAGAGCAGCGCGGCCGTTACTATGGCGTGGGCATGCAGGTTGGGCCGCGCAACAATAAGGTCATCGTCATTGCGCCTTTCGCCGGCGCGCCCGCCTACCGCGCCGGGATCCGCCCTGGCGATATCATTGTGGCCGTTGACGGCAAGCCGACCGACAATATGACGACCAGCGACGTGGCCGATCTGCTCAAGGGGCCCAAGGGCACTACGGTGCGCATCGCCATTCTGCGCGAGGGCAGCGAGAAGCCGCTGGAGTTTTCCGTGGTGCGCGACGAAATTCCGCGCTACTCGGTGGACCTGCACTTCCTGATCCGTCCCGGCATCGGCTATCTGCACATCAGCGGCTTCCAGGAAACCACCGAGGCGGAGACAGCCTCGGCGCTGGATGAGATGGGTGAGCTCAAAGGCCTGATACTGGACTTGCGCAACAACCCCGGTGGCCTGTTGAGCGAAGGCGTGGGCGTGGCTGACAAGTTCCTCAAGAAGGGACAGGTCATCGTCAGCCATCATGGCCGCAATTCACCCGAGAAGGTTTATCGCGCGGCCCATGGCAGCACCCGGGATTACCCGATCGTTGTGCTGGTCAATCACGGCACGGCCTCGGCGGCCGAGATCGTTTCGGGCGCAATTCAGGATCATGATCGCGGCCTGATCGCCGGAGAGACGACCTTCGGCAAAGGACTGGTGCAGACCGTCTATCGCCTGAGCGAAAACACCGGCCTGGCGCTGACCACCGCCAAGTACTACACTCCCAGCGGGCGGCTGATTCAGCGCGACTATAACGGCGTTTCGCTCTACGACTACTATTACAACCGCAATGCGGACGATAACTCCATCAATGGCGTGAAGCAGGATGACGCCAACCGCGAAGTGAAGCTTACGGACAGCGGACGCACCGTGTACGGCGGCGGAGGAATCACCCCAGACGTCAAGATCGCGCCGGTCAAGGCCAACAAACTTCAGGAAGATTTGCTGCGCAAGTACGCCTTTTTCAACTTTGCCAAACATTATTCGATCAGCCACAAGATCGAGAAGAACTTCCAGGTGGATGACGGCGTCTTGCAGGAGTTCCGCAATTTCCTGGCTGATGGCAAAATTCCCTACACCGAAAAGGACTTGCTGGAAAACAATGATTGGGTTCGCGCCAGCATCAAAAGTGAGCTTTTTGTGGGTGCGTTCGGGCAACAGGAGGGAATGCGGGTACAGGCCGAGGCCGATCCCAACGTGCTCAAGGCCCTGGAACTGATGCCCAAGGCTAAGGATCTGGCCGACAACGCGCGCAAGACCATCGCCGAGCACAACCAGGCACGGTTGGCTGCAACCTCTAACTAGCAAGGGGAAGTATCCGGAAACGAAAGGGCGCCACACGGGCGCCCTTTCCTATGGCCGCTCAGCCCGGCCCTGCCGGACTCTACCGGAACAGATAGTCCTTCGTCACCGGTGTGAGTTCCGGATAGGCGCCCGCGCCCAGTTCGCACATGTCCAATCCCTGCCGCTCGCCATCCTTGTGGATGCGCTGCGGATAGACGCGGTGCAGAAGCAGATTCAAACAGTAGGTCAACGGCAGGACAAAGCCCAGCAGCGCGGAGACCATTGCCAACTGTGCCAGCCATTGTCCTGGACTCGTGCGCACGAACACCGCGGTGGCGATCACGCCCCACAAACCACCCGCCCCGTGCACGGAGATGGAGCCGCTGGGATCGTCGAATCCGCAGCGGTCCAGCCATTCCACCGAGAATGGCACCAGAACCCCGGCCAGCAGTCCGACCGCGGCCGCCGCCGCCGGTGAGACCAGAGAGCAGGCGCCGGAAATGGAAACCAGGCCAATGACAAATCCGTTCGCACTGATGGAGGCGTCTGGCTTACCGAATCGAATTCCTGTTACAAACAAGGCCGTCAACAGCGCGACACTGGACGCCACGACGTTGTTCACCGCAATCAGCGCGATGCTCGGGACGCCCGCTCCGGCGAACAGCATGGCGCCGGCCGTATCCAGTCCGAGCCATCCCGTAAAGGTCAACATGCAGCCAAACAACACAAAGACCATGTTGTGCCCAGGGATTGCCATTCCGCTTGCTTCGTATTTGCCGACGCGCGGTCCCAGGATCCAGGTGATGGATAGGGCCGTCAATCCTCCGACTGCCTGGATCACGCCCGCGCCGCCGGCGTCGATGGCACCGTTGCCGCACCCGCCCAATCTGCCCAATTGCGCCAGCCAGCCTCCGCCCCACACCCAGTGGGCAAAAATCGGGTAGGTAATGCCGGCCAGCAGAGCCGTCGATGCGCAACTGGCTCCGAGGCGCCAGCGGTCAGAGCCGGCGCCGAGAGGGATCATGGCCGCAATGCCGACGCTGAATATTTGCAGGCAGGCCACCAGCGACAAGGTTGAGCCGTTGAATACCACGCCGCGCATCATCAGGCGGCCAGCTCCCAGCAGGTTCCATTGCAGCCCGCGAAAACCCAGCAGGCGGGCGGGTCCGGCGGCGAACCCCTGGAAACTGAAGCCGATGAATAAATATACAAGCGCCGCTACCGCAAAAACGCACATCGCACTCAGCATGGAGTGGGCGGCGCTGCGTCCGCGTCCGAATCCTGTATTGACCAGCGCGAGACCCGCCCCGGTCAGCGGCACCAGAAAAATGCAAACCATGCAGACGGCCGTTCCCGCCTCGCTCAGTGCTGGTGGCTGTATCTGCATCAGTGTCCCTCGCCCAGAGTGAGATGGGAGCGGAAGGTGAGCACCAGGCCGAGAATCTGAACCGCCATCCCGGCCAGCACGAACGCACTGCGGGGAGCGTTTGTGGGGAGCACCACGAATGCACTCAGCACGATCAAAAATCCCGCAAAAAGCAGAAGTATCCCTGCAATTTTCATGAAGATTTCCCAGTATAAAATTTCAGTCAACGCATCTTCAGCCAACGCAGCGCGCTCATGCCCGGCACAACCTCGCCACAGGGACGCGCTGAAGCGGCGGAACCCTAAACCAAACCCGTCGCGGTGGCGGCAGGTAGGCAGTGCTCACGCGTGCCGTGCAACGTAGAACAACAGCCCAAAGATGATAACCGGCACCAGTGCCAGGGCGACGTACATCACGATCCGGCGCGCCCACGGGGAGCGCCGCTTTTTCCAGTTGGTCAGCTCGGGCCGGTCCTCCACGCCCACCTGGTCCAGGTGTTCCAAGTCATGGGCAAGGTCACGCGCGCTGCCATAACGGTTGTGCGGATTGCGCTCCAGGGCGCGATACAAAACCTCCTGCAGTTGCGGTGACAGCTCCGGGTTCAACTCGCGTGGCGGAACAGGATCGTTGAGCAGGCGGTCGTTCATGATGGTGAAGGCGTTGGAGCCGGTGAAGGGAACCGAGCCCGTCAACATCTCATACAGCATCACGCCCACGGCGTAGACGTCGCTGCGCGCGTCCCCCCGGCCGCCCTTCACCTGCTCCGGCGAAATGTAGTCCGGGGTCCCCATGGTGTCAGTCAATTTTGCGAACGTGATGCGCCGCGCACCACTGTTGGCGGAAATACCAAAGTCGATGATCTTGATGTTGTCATTCTCATCGACCATGATGTTTTCCGGCTTCAGATCGCGATGAATCACGCCATGGCTGTGAATATGGTCGAGCGCCTTGCAGATTTGCACCACGATCCTGATCGCACGTTCCACCGGCATCTTGCGGCGTTCAGCGAGGATCTGGCGAAGCAGCCGTCCTGGCACCCATTCCATCACGATGTAGGGATCATGGCGGCCTTCGTTGGCGAACACCTTCATTACGCCGGGGTGATCGAGCTTCTTGCCGATCTCTTCCTCGCGCTGGAAGCGCTCAAAGAAGATTGGGTCGCTCTCCATTTCCGGGTGGGGAATCTTGATGGCAACGGTCTGGCCCGTGCGCAAGTCCTTGGCTTCGAAGATGGAAGCCATGCCGCTCCGGGCAACCAGCCGTTCGATCTGAAAATGGTCGAGTTTTTCGCCAGCGTGGACAGATATCATAGGGAGAAACTTTGCATCCGAAAGATTGCACAGCAGTTCTTCAGTGCAACCGGTAGGGTCGTCCGCGATACATTCCCACGGCCTCGACTTCCTTCACCCGGATGAGCTGAACGCTCACATTATCTCCACCATCGCTCTCGTTGGCAATCGTGATCAGTTGCTGCGCCCGATCCTTCAGGCTTGCGCTCGAGGTCGCAATGCGTCCGATCTTCTCGTCCGGAACTGCTCCGTGCAGCCCATCGGAGCAGAGCAGCAGCAGGTCTCCGGCCCGGACACTGTGCTCGGTGACCTCGGCCGCCACAAAAAGATTGATACCGATCGAGCGGCTCAGGATATTCCGGGTGATGGACCTCTTGGCCTCCTGTTCGGAGAACAAACCGAGGCGAACCTGATCGTTGCTCACGGTGTGATCCCGCGTCAGCAACTGCGGCCGTCCGTGCCGGATCAGGTAGCAGCGGGAATCGCCCACATGGGCGATCGTTGCCCGATCATAGCGCAACGCACAGGCTACCAGGGTGGTGGCAATGGTCCCGTGACCTGCCTCGTAGACACGAGTATTCGCGGTCTGAATTGCCCGCTCCAGCAGGGCTGTGGAATTTTCACCCGGAGGCGCCTTGGTACACTCGTCGAGCACGGTTTCCACCGTCAGTCGCGAGGCAACTTCGCCGCGGTCCTGGCCGCCTACGCCGTCGGCCAGGGTAAAGATCCATCCGCGATTGCGGATTTGTTCCGGATTTGAAGGTAGCGAGTGGCCAACGAAATCTTCGTTGTGCTCACGGACGGGGCCGCAGTCGGTGATTTCGGCAAACTCAATGTCCAGCATGGACGATCTTGATCCCAGTTCCTGGGTGTCTTCGAACGCAGTGGTTACGCGATCACTCCTCACAGTGCCGCCTCCGGGAATAGATGCAGACGGGCAGTGAGCCCGTCTGCATCTGGATTACAGTTACGCGCCCGGCTCGCTTCATGCGCGGCTGCCGACCAGAGTAGACCTCCCGGTGCTGCGTGAGGTTGTGACAAAGTATATCCCGCCGTAGATGGCCCAGACCAGCGCGATGCCTAGCGCCAGCAGCGGTTCCGCCTTGGTGCCTATGCCAAGGAATGGACCCACCAGATAAGTCAGCATGCAGGCAAGGTTGGCCACTAACCCAAACGCCGGAATCAGGAAGTGCCGCAGGACGCTGAACTTCGGGTGCTTATAGTAAGCCACCATGCAGATGATGCAGCTCAGCGCATACAGCAGAAACGTCCCGAAGTTCGAAGCCAGCGTGACCGTCAGCAGAGAGTTTGGTAGAGCCGCCATCTTGTCATGAGTGGTGTAACCGAAGCTCGACCAGAATCCGTGCGGCAGAGCCTGGATCACCGAGTCGGCGGGAGCGCCCGCATTCCCGAACGGCATGATCACGGCAATGACGCCGATCACGGCCGAGATTGCAGCCAGCGTCCAGATGGCGCGGTGCGGAGTCAGGTTGTCGCCATGCAGGAGACCGAAGTGCTCTGGAACTTCACGATCCTTGCCCATCGCGTAGGTGACCCGCGCGCCGGTGTTCATGCAGGAGAGCGTGGTTCCAATCAGTGCCAGGAACACGGTGGAGGCTTCCACCAGCATGAAGATGCGTCCGCGCCCTGCGCCAAACAGCGAGTCGCCAACAATGATCATCATGTCGCCGATTGGAGCCGCCGATCCCGATGCGCTCTGCATCGTGTAGCCGCTGTTGAGGAAGTAGTTGGCCGCAAAATATTCAAAGAGATAGCAGAACATGCCCTGCACCAGCAATGAGACAATCACCGCAATCGGTATGTCGCGCTTGGCGTTCTTTGCTTCACCGCCCATCGCGGTCACCGACTCAAATCCCACCAGGATCAGAATCGCGACCGTGGCCTGCAGGAACACCCAGCTGAATTTATGCGGACTGATGACCGAGCGGGCCTTTTCATGGGTGAGAAAATTACCCTGTGCATCGGTCGCCGGGTAGCTGACGAGGTAGGGGACCGGCTTGCCCGCCGCGTCCAGCTTCGGCTGCGGAACCTGATTGGCATCGCGGACAATGTTTTCGGTTTCGACCCCGTTGGCCGTCGTCTTGGTGGTCGCAAACTCGTAGTTGTAGGATGCGCCGGAGGTGGAGTCGAACTGGAATCCCTGGCTGCCCGCGGGATGGTTGGCGCGATAGCCGAGAGCCAACACCGCGAACACAACCAGCGCCGAGATTTGGATGACGTTGATCCCGATGTTCACCGCGGTCGAGCCGGTGACGCCGCGATAACCGATGTAGGCGATGGCGAAAGCGAACACCACCGCGACTGCGGCCATGAATGCCGGTCCGGGATTGGAGGCGCTCATGAAGTTCGGCCAGATCGTCCCCACCAGGTATCCGCAAAGGATTCCCATGACGCCCACCATCACCCCTGGGTAGATCCAATAGTAAAGATGCGAGCCCCAGCCCACGATGAACTTTGACAGGCGGGCAAAGCGCCAGACCTTATCGTTGTTGAGAAAGGACTGCTCGGCAAAGTAGTACGAGCTTCCCGTGCCTGGATAAAGCTTTGCCATCTCCGCATAACAGACTGCAGTCGCCAGGCAGAGCAGCAGGGCAAGCACAATACCCGCCCACATGGAAGGCCCGGTGGTGCCGGTTGTCGCCTGGATATAGAAGGTGAGCCACAGAAATGCACCAGGGGCAATGAGCGCCATGGCATTCATCGTAAGCCCGGTCAGGCCCAGAGTTTTCTGCATTTGAACGGTTCCGGAAGTCGTTTCCTCGGCCATGCGATTCTCCTCATCGTACGTCGTCTGCTAGGGGTTGGCATCTGCGGTCCCGCACCGGCTGGCAATGGTTGCAGCCGGTGCGAAACCTCACTGATTCTTGAAGAAGCGGCTCAAAACTCGCCGCCTGCGCCGGTCTTACTTTCCGGGCTCAATCGCAAATACCAAGCCGGCGTCGACCGTGTTCTGGCTGCCTCCGAACGAGGGAGTTCCTTTTCCGCCGCCGCTCTCAAAGATGTTCTGATTCGAGCTGTCATAGCGGTATTCAAGCCGGGACGTCAGATGGCCGGCGAACTTGCGTTCAAGGGTCGCGGTGAACTCCTGCGGGTGGTTGTGAAGTTTAGGGGTGGGGGCGCCACCGGCAAAGAAGGCCAAGCCGTCATGATCGTTGATGTATTCATAGCGCGCTGCCACGGCCACTTTGGGGTTGACGGCGTATCTTGCGTAGGCGCCGGCGCCGGTGTAATCCGTGCCGGTCTTGGCGGTGCTGAGCGCGGCCGCCAACTGACTGTCGATGCCTTGATGGTCGTAGTCCAACACCGCCTGCAGAGACAGTTTTGTGGTGGGATTGTAGGCCAGCACGGTATCGGACAGATTGTTCCACGATCCGTTATCCCCGATCCCGGCGAGATCCCGGGGACCGACCAGATAGGTTTCGGTGAGGGTAACTTTCTTGGTCGCATTCCAGCCGAGGCTGAAGCCGCCTGTCTTTCCGGAGTTGCTGGCGACAACGTTGTTCCAGCCGTTGACGGCAATCCCGGTGATCGACCATTTGTCGTTGAAGGTGTACTTGGCGCGGGCTCCAAAGTGGTAGTAAGGAATTGCGTAGTAGAAGAGCAGACCGCGGGTGTAGTTCCAGTTCTGGTTGGTCTCGATGACCTCGGCTCCTGCCGGAGTGACAAACTTGCCGAAATCAAGCTGCAGGCCCTTGCCAATGGGAGCGAAGTAGGAGAGATAGCCCTCTTTCAGATACTGGGTCGAAGAGTTGGTGCCGTCGCCCGCAGCATTGCTGAAGCCGTTAATCGCATTCATGGTGTCGCCGAAGCCCACTGCCAGGCGGAAGCCGAGCGCGGTGGACTTATCGACAGGCTTGTCCAACTGTAGTTCGAACAGGTTCAGCCCGAAACGGTCAACGCGGTTGGTGAAGGGCTCCGTGTAGGTGCCCGCCGCTGGATGGTTGGCGTTGTATCCGTAATAGACATCGACCAGCCCGGTCAGGTTCACGCCACCGAGAACGCTTTCGATTCCGGCCAGCGGACCCGGCGCTGCTTCCGGAGTGGCGACCGCTGCGGCGGCGGGAACTGCTGCTGCAGGCTTGGGTTTCAGTGCATCCAGTTCCGCGCGAATCTCCTCAAGCTGCTTCTGAAGATCAGCGACCTTCTTATCCGTATCGGCACTCGAAGTTTGAGCTGCAAGTCCAGCAGGCAATGTAATTGCCAGGAGTACCACTCCCAACGCCATTCTACAAAGGCGAGTCATGCGCATTTAGCTTCTCCTTTTAAAGTCAGTTCCGCTCAGCAAGAATCCTGGGTGCACAAAATACTTGGCTGAATATTGTTGTCGAGAGTAGCGGCACTTCTTTTGCGAAGCCAATTCCTTTTATTTATCGATGCGATAACAGAAGGCTCCACGAGTGCTGGCTGGAGGGTAGATGCGATATACAAATCGATGCATGTTTATGCATCGCCGCGTTCGCTGATTGCGCTTCCGTTGAAAAGAAAAGCAGTTACGGTCCGATTCGGGATTTCCGCCGTGCCGCTCCACTGCCAGCCGCATCCTCACCCGGGCACGGGACCAAAGAAAGCGTTATGGGACCCATAGAAATTTTTGCGATGGCGGCGGTGTTCTGAAGGCTTATTATGGCTTCTTTTTCGTGGGGGCGTCTTGGGGACGCCACGGCTTTGCAGTCATCTGCCGTATATTGAATCGCCAGCGCCCGCTTTGTTTCACCAAATTGGCGGAGAGCGGAAACATCGGCCATTCTTCCGGGTTGGCGGGCGTGGTGCGCCTGGCAGGAGTTGAACCTGCAACCGCGAGTTCCGAAGACTCGTGCTCTATCCAGTTGAGCTACAGGCGCGCGACTCAATTCTAGCCCGGCGGAATCCCGTTCAAACAAGAATCCGCGCGCAATATTAAAACTTCACCGCAGGCTGCCGGGACGTTCATTGCATGGTGATCAGGTCGGTGACCTTGTTTGTAACCACGGCTCCGGGATTATCCGTGACCAGTTTCTCGGCAGCCACCGAGCCAATAATCTTGGCCGCTGCATCGCGCGCCTGCGAAAGACGCGGATTTCGGCTCCTCACGCCGTGAGCATCACTGGCAATGAAATGAACCAGGTCTTTCTTGAGCAGCCCCTCGCACATTTTTTGCGACGATTTTCCCCAGAAACCAGTGAGCGAGTTTGCCGTGATCTGGATCAGGCAACCCATATCGATGATTTGATGCAGCAGTTTGGGATTCTTCAGAATGACCGGATTGCGCTCCGGATGGGTGAGGATCGCCACCAGGCCGGTGGTCTGCAACTGAAAGAGCGTTTTTGGAATGTCGAACACGCTGAACTCCGACAGTTCTACCAGGAGGTAGCGGGTGTCTCCGATTGCATATCGTTCCGGATGTTTCATTGCGTCCGCAATGTTTTCGTAGGAGAGGTGAAAGTCACATCCCAGAGAAAAGCTCATGCCCGGAACGCGGGAGCGGAGTTCCTCGATCCGTTCCAGGTGAGCAGCGCGGTCATAGCGGTATTCGTAATTCGCATGCGGAGTCGCGACAATGTGCGTCACGCCATCCTGTTCTGCCAGGCGGCACATCTCAAGTGTGACCTCCCATGACTTTGCGCCATCGTCGACGCAGGGCAGAAGGTGGCAATGAATATCAATCATTTCTCTCCCTCGGTGAACATGCTTCACGCGCTCGGTTCGCGTCTTTCTGCATGGAGCGGCTCACGGCGATCCAGTATCTTCAGGTTTCCCTGCAGCGCCGGGTGAATGACGCCGTGCAGGCTGCGCAGTTGCCGTTTCCAGTCCGAGTTTTAGCTGTCTGCCGGAGCGCGGGTCAACCCCGGAGACTCTGCCAATGGAACGGCCCTTCCAGTACCGCCCTTTAGGTTTTATGGTGGAGAATCGGGCATCTGCATCGGCTGTGGCCCAAAACCGTGCGGCATCCAACTACCTTGCTGCGGTTGCTCCTGCCTGCGACTGCCATGCAAAAAGCATAACAGCTTCTACGCCAGGAAGAAATATGGCCGTCCAAGGTTCCCGGGCCTCCGCCCCGGTTGCCGCTCCGCGTGTATAGACTGCAATGCCCCGACGGCGAGCCAAGGTGCATTCGATTTGTGCGCCTCCCACCGCCACTGCACCCATCCCCAAGCTGGATGGATCATACTTAATCTATGCACATTGCCGGTTCTTGGATTCTGTTAATTTTCGTCAGCGTACTAACTGCTGTGGCACTTTTGTTGCTGCACTTGACCAAACTTGGGCTGCTGATCCATCAGCAGATTCCCGACCGGCCCCACCGGCGGCTGTTCCTGGCGTCGGTCAGTTTCTTCATCACCTTTCTGGCGGTGCGCCTGCTGGTCGCCTCCATCACGCATCACGTTGGGCCATTCGGCTACGTGGAGATGGGTGGGCGCCATATCCACCATCTGGTCTGGGGCATCTTTCTCCTGCTCATCAATGGCTATGTGGAGTTGACGGAAGCCGACATCGGCGCGAGCTTACTGGCAGTTCTCCTGAGCCGGTTTGTGGCCCTGAGTTACGGCATTGGCGCAGCCTTGACCCTGGACGAATTTGCGCTCTGGTTGAACCTGGACGCAGCCGCCTACTGGTCCCGGCAAGGGCGGGAGAGCATCGATGCCGTCGTGCTGTTTGGTGCGTTGCTGGCGATCGGAACATGGGGTGCTCCGCTGTTTCGCCGGCTGGCTCCGCCGGGCGCAAAGGCGGGCTCGTAACCATGTGCCGCGATGGTGCGAAGAACCGGGGGCGCGTATCGCGCCGGATTGCAGCAGGCGTGTTCCCCGGCGATGGCGGTGAGGATACCGGCCATGGTGAATCGCTTGCCCGCTGCGGAATCCCCTGCAATCGGGGTATACTACGATTGTGCCTAAGTATTCAATCGTCGTTCCTTTTCACAACGAGCAGGAGAGTGTTACCGAACTCTACGACCGCCTGAAAGCGGTGATGGAGCAGGTTGGCGACACCTTTGAGCTGGTCTTCGTTGACGATGGTTCGCGCGACGCCACCTTCAAGTTGCTCAGCCAGATTGCCGCCGTCGATAGTCGCGTGGTGGTGATCAAGTTGCGCCGCAATTTCGGGCAGACGTCGGCTCTCGCGGCCGGCTTCGATCATGCCCAGGGCGAGTTCATCATCGCCATGGACGGCGATTTGCAGCACGATCCGGCGGAGATTCCGAAGTTCGTGGCCAAGCTCAATGAGGGCTACGACATCGTCAGCGGATGGCGCGAAAAGCGCGTCGACAACCTCTGGTTGCGCCGCATTCCTTCGCGCTGCGCCAACTGGGCGATGTCCAAGTTGAGCGGCGTGGATCTGCACGATTTCGGCACCACCTACAAGGCGTATACGCGCGAACTGATCGAAGACATTCCGCTCTACGGCGAGGGACTGCACCGCTTTATCCCGGCCCTGGCATCCTGGTATGGCGCTAAGATCTGCGAAGTGCCCATCGCCAACATCGAGCGCCCGGGAGGCAACTCCCACTACGGAATTTCGCGTACCATTCGCGTCTTTTTTGATTTGATCACCATTCGCTTCCTGCTCAAGTACATGATGCGCCCGCTGCATTTCTTCGGCGGCATCGGCATGAGCGGCATCGGCATTGGGTCGCTGGTGGCCCTGTGGATGGTGTTTGAGAAAGTGGTCCGCAACGTCAATGTGATGGACGCTCACGGTCCAATGCTTGTCTTCGGCGCGGTCATGCTCGTTTCCGGTGTGCAGATGCTCGCGCTCGGCCTGCTGGGCGAGTTGCAGGTGCGCCACTTCCACGAGCCCCACTCCGGTCAGCCTTATCGGGTCGCTAAGGTGATTCGCAGCGAGACCGGCGAAGAGAGCGAGATCCACGGATAGTTTCGGGTTTCCTATTGCGGTACGGCCTGCCTTCGCGGCAGGCTTTTTCTTCTGGCAGGGTGGTGCGCTGCCCCGGAGGGGGATAGAATAAGCCGTTTGGCTGGATGGGCCAACGCCTGTTCGGCCAAAATGGTCGAACCCCGGATCTGCCGCATTGGAGCTTCTTATGAGCAAAGCAATGCATACGGAATTGCGTTTGGCCCAGCGCATGTCACGCCTGGGCACGGAGACTGCATTCGAGGTGCTGGCAAAGGCGCGCGCCCTGGAAGCAAAGGGACAAAACATCGTGCACCTTGAGATCGGTGAGCCTGATTTCGATACGCCTGCCCACATCGTGGATGCCGCCGTGGACGCGCTGCACCAAGGGTTCACTCACTACGGACCAAGCGCGGGGCTGCCGGAACTGCGCAAGGTCATTGCCGACGAGGTTGGCGCGACCCGCCATACCAAGGTGTCTGCCGACGAGGTAGTCGTGGTTCCCGGTGGCAAGCCAATCATTTTTTTCACCATGCTGGCGCTGGTCGACGAGGGAGACGAGGTAATCTACCCGAATCCGGGCTTTCCCATCTACGAGTCGATGATTCAGTTTGTCGGCGCCACCGCGGTTCCGATTCAGCTCCGCGAAGAGATGGACTTCCGCCTGGATACCAGGGAACTGAAGAGCCTCATCACGCCTCGCACCAAGCTCATCATTCTTAACTCGCCGCAGAACCCCACCGGCGGCGTGATGACCCTACAGGATGTCGAGGAGGTCGCGGCCATCGTGGCGGAAACCGGCGTCATGGTGCTGAGCGATGAAATCTATTCCCGCCTTATTTTTGACGGTGAGCATCAATCGCTGTTCAGTTATGACCATCTGCGCGACCAGGTCATCGTGCTGGATGGCTTCAGCAAGACCTACGCCATGACCGGATGGCGCATGGGTTACGGGGTGATGCGCACGGACCTGGCGCAACAGATCGCGCGCCTTGTGACCAATTCGAATTCCTGCACCGCCAGCTTCACCCAGAAAGCGGGGATCGAAGCCATCTGCGGACCGCAGGCGTCGGTGGCGGTCATGAATAACGAATTCAAGCAACGCCGCGACTATTTTGCCGGGCGCATCAACCGCATCCGGGGTTTCCACTGCCGCCTGCCCAAGGGAGCGTTTTACATGTTCCCCAGCATCGTTGGCACGGGATGGAAGTCCAAGCCGCTGGCCGATGCGCTGCTGGAAGAAGCCGGCGTCGCCGCGCTCTCGGGCACCGCATTTGGCTCCTACGGCGAGGGCTACCTGCGTTTCTCGATCGCGAATTCACTCGACAATATCCGCATCGCGCTCGACCGCATTGAAGCCTGGGTCGCGAAAAACGTCGAGAAGAACGTCGAGGAAAAAGCCGCCAAGAGCATGGCGAGGAACCTGTAGCGCGACCGGCATGGATCGGCCCGTTTGGTGCTGTGCGGCGCGACGCCCGATGCCCGCATGAACCTGAAACGGCGAGGAAATAGCGCCATGGACGAGCGAAAGCCCCGCGTTTTTGCAACCTGCTCCATCGGTCCCGCGGTCGAGCTGCTGCGCAGCCGCGGCTATGACGTGGAGGTGTTTGCCGGTCACGATGCGCCTCCGCGCGAGCTGCTGCTGGAAAAGGTTCGCTCCGGTATCGACGGCCTGATCACCACAATACGCGATCGGATCGACGCCGAAGTCTTCGAGGCGGGGAAGGGAACCCTCCGGGGGGTAGCCCAGTTTGCGGTCGGTTTTGACAACATCAACCGCGCCGATGCCAACCGCTCCCGGATTCCATTCACCAACACCGCCGATGTGCTCACCGACGCCACGGCGGAATTTGCCTTTGCAATCCTGCTGGATCTTTCGCGCAAGTTGTGGTCCAGCGAGCGCCTGGTGCGCGAGAACCGCTGGGGCTCCTGGCATCCGTATCTTCCCTTCCTTGGGGACGAAGTTACAGGCAAAACCATTGCCGTCATCGGTACCGGACGCATCGGCCAGGCGATGATCGCCAAGTGCTCCGGCCTGGAAATGAACGTACTCTGCTATGACGCCGGGTATCGCAACGAGAGGTTTGCCGCTTCCATGCAGAAGGTGATGGAGCTGAAACACGAGCTCGGCATTGCCCGCCGCAGAAACTGGATCCGCTACGCAGAGTTTGACGAGTGTCTGCGCGAAGCCGACTACGTCAGCCTGCACGTGCCGCTGCTGCTGGAAGGCCAATCGGAGAGGCCGACCTGGCACCTCATCAACGAACAAACCTTGCAGAAGATGAAGAAGAGCGCCTACCTGGTGAACACCTCGCGCGGTCCGGTCGTGGATGAGCACGCCCTGGCGAAGGCTCTCCGAGAGGGCTGGATTGCAGGCGCGGCCCTTGATGTCTTTGAGCGCGAGCCCCTGCCGGTCGGCTCGCCTTTGCGCGATCCGGCGATTGAGGATCGTTGCCGGCTTTTCCATCACTTTGCCAGCGGCGGAGTGGCAACCCGCCTCTCGCCCGATCCAAACATAGGTATGGCCGGCCGCTGTGTGCAGGGAATGATCGATATGCTGGAGGGCAGCGACTTCGCCAATATGCCCTATGTCGTGAACAAGGAAGCCTTCCGGAAGTAAATGCCGCAAACTTGGCCGCTAAATGTTCCGGCCCCGCAACTCGAAAAGAGCCGCGGGGCCGGGGCCATGCGTTTGCAAGGTAGAAAGCTATTTGCCAGCCTTCCCCTTGGGGCTGCCGACGCCGGTGCAAAGATCGTATCCGGCGACGGCGTAGCTGCTCATGTAGTAGTTGCAGGCGCCGTAAGTGATGTCATTGAAGTCGGCGGCTACACCCAGATTCGTGTAGATTTCGGTGAGCTCAGCTTTGCTGCTGGCGTTGAAGCTGCCTGCATTATTGACAATGCCGGCAAGTGTCGGACTGGAAACGCTGGTCCCGCCAACGATCCACCAATTGCTTGGGTAGTATTCACCGTACTGCGGGAAGCTGTCGTAGACCCAGACACCCGTGTTCGGGTTGGCGTCGGATGAGAGGTCGGGCGTGCCGCGCATGGTTCCAACAATGGCTTTGACTGCGGCGACGTTCGACTGATAGCTCGGAATGGCTTCGTATTGGCTGAGGCCGCCGCCCGCATCCGACCAGGCAATCTCCTTGATCAGGTTACCGTTGGTCAGGCTGCGCGACGTGCTGGTGCCACCGGCGCAGACAACGTTCGGCGAAACGCACGGGTAAATGGTGCCCGGCGAATCCCCGGCGGAGGCAAAAAAGACTACGCCGGTCTGGTTCATTACGGAATCATAAGAGGTTTCCTCGGAAAACTCCGACCCGCCCCAGCTCATCGAGACTTCGCCCTTCCCCCAGGGATGAGTGGTGGTAGCCGCCGGGCAAGTGGTAACCTTTCCGCACTGAATCAGGTTGGTAGCGATCTGGACCGAGGTGAAAAGATCCGAATCGGAGTTTGATTGAGCCTCCACAAGGTAAAGCTTGGCATTGGGGGCCATGGCGTGGGCGTACTGCACGTCGAGAGATTCTTCAAATTCCCAGCCTCCCGAATAATCCTGCTCTGGTTGCACACCGCCCTGGTAAACCACTTCGAACTTTTCCGGATTGAATGGGAGACCAAATTGCGCCGAGAAGTAGGCCAAGTCGGAGGCCGCGTCCGGGTCGTCGTAGGCATCGACGATGGCAATGGTCTGGCTGCCGCCGCTCGGAGTATTCGTCACGGTATTGGGATTACACCCTGTGACCGCCGTTACAACCCCATAGATGCAGGCAAGCGAGGCCGGTGTCTCGTAGCCATAGCCGGTGTACGGTGGCGCTTCATCCGGTGAAGAGAACACCGGCTGGATATAGCGCACATTGGTGTGGAAGCGCCTACCGAGGTCGGCGGCCTTCACCTGGCTCGATGTGGGGACAACCACCGTTCCCCGCATGACGAGCGGCTTCTTGATGGGCGCCGTTGTATCTGGCGTCAACTGGTCCGGTTCGTGATTGTAGACCGCGTCCTGGGCAAGTGCGAAGCTGAACGCGAACAGAAGGAACGAGGCAATGGCGGACGCTTTGAGCGCACGCGACACTCCCTTGCGCAAGCTCCAGTTCGAAGCGGCGACGCCAACCGACAAACACTCATGCATGTTCATAAAGCTCCTCTTGTTACTTGGCTAAGGGTTGAGTGGAAGCAACCCGGGTCTAAACAGAAGCAAAGTCGAAGATAAGCTGATCCGGGACCGTGCTGGGATTCGCCCGGACACTACGGAAAAAGCTGCCTGAACGCAGCAAAACTCACCCTGAGGAGCAAGCCCAAATCTGCTCGCTCCCTGGAAATCGAATCCGGTTCATTGGTTCCGCAAAATACTGATGGGTAGCGCGCAGTCCACACAACTGCCTCAAACACATGACGGCTAAGGTACTCATTTGGCGGAGAGGCGTCAAGAGCTTTTGATAATATTTTGTGACTCCTTCGTTAAACTTCCGCCACTGACGGCACCCTTCGCGGAATGAAGGTCAAACCATCCCTGCGCGCCGGAAAGCGTCTGGTTTGCCCGACTCGAGGAAGCTCACCGCGCGGCGAATGAACTTCCCAGGCCTTGCTTAGCTTCCATTCCAAAAGTAATGATCCGTAAGAAAATTCCCGCGCGCGGTATCCGGCTGCGGTAGAATTCCTTAATCTTCAGGAGAGTAGCCATGAAATGGCTTCTAGGCGCGCTCGTGCTGCTCTGCACCGGTTCGCTGTTGGCGCAGTCGCTCGGAGACGTGGCGCGGCAGCAGCGGGCGGATACCACTGGCCCCAAGGCCACCCATGTCTATACCAACGCCGACTTGACTTCGGTCTCCGATCAGGTTTCGACAACCTTGCCGGCGAAGCCGCCATCTGGGACGCAACCCTCGAACACAGCCGGACAGAACCAAACGGATCGCGCCATGGCGGCCGCCCAGCAACGCCGCCTCAATGAACTGGGCCAGCGGGTTCAGCTACTGGAGAATGAACTCAGGGATATGGAGTCGCAGGTAAGCACCCTGAATCACAATTCCATCTATGGCGATCCCAACCGGGCTCAGCAGAACGAGGAGATCAAGCGCATTTCGGGCGGTATCGAGGAGAAGCGCAAGCAATTGATGAGCGCTCGCGAAGAGCTTTCCGAAGAGATCGAGCGCTCGCGGAGAACCAGCGTGGTGAAGTAGAGAAGTTGGGAGCCGGAAGAACAGGCCGGCAATCCGCCCCACCTGTGGGCTGCCGGGCGGGCCAGGGCTGCGGGCGCCTATGCGCCGAGCAGGGCAAAGGCAACGATTGTCTGGCCGCCTCCGTTTGCCCGCTCCGAGTCCCGATTTAGCGCCGCTTCCAACTTTTCCCCGTCCACCGGCACCTCGGCTGCGGCGACCTCCTGCGCGCTCGCCTTGGTAAAGCACAGCTCGCAGACTCCCAGCCCGCCCTCGGTTCGTACCGGGGGGCCAAAGACGCGGCAGGTCATCGGGCGGTGCGCGTACAAGTCGCAGGTCATCGTCGCCGGATCCAGGGCAGGGCAGGGTTCGTCATTGGCAAACTCCTCGAAAATCTCTTCGGCTTCAACCGATTCATCCAGTATCCCAGTCTCCACGTCACCAGGGAAGTAATCCACCGTGCGCTCCAGGGACTCCGCTGCGCGCTGCAATACCCGCTGCGCCCGTTCCGGGTCGCAATCCGCCAGTTGGTTGAGTCCGTGCTGCAAACGCAGAGCGTCCAGCCGATTGATGGCGAAGACTCCGATACAACATTGGGCGCAGCCGGGACGGCAGACAATGTGTTCGCCGCCGCGCTCGTTGGCCCGCTCTAACCAGTTGTCGAGGATATGGAGCAAGTCCGCGTCGCGCCGATGGATCTCTGCCTCGGCAATCAACTCTCGGCTCTTCACGGATCGTGGACTTCGTGGATTCATGGGATTACTGCGGCAACGAGGCGCTACCCAGCAGCGAACGCATCAGTTTGAGGCCATCCTTCATGCCGAGCACGTCCTCGCTGGCGCGCTCCGGATGCGGCATCATTCCCAGCACGTTGTGGCCTTCGCTGCAGATGCCGGCAATGTTTTCCAGGGAACCGTTGGGGTTGGCTGCCGCGGTGATTTCCCCCTGCGGGGTTGCGTAGCGGAAGACCACCTGCTCCTGCCGGTGCAGTTGCTCGAGGGTGGAGTCATCGCAGTAGTAATTGCCTTCGCCGTGGCCAATTGGAATCTCGAGTACCTCGCCCTGCGTCAAGCCCTGGGTAAACGGATTGGCGGTGCTTTCCACCCGCACGTGAACCGGCTTGCAAACGTATTTCAGTCTCTTGTTGCGCAGTAGAACGCCCGGCAGCAACTTCGCTTCGCAGAGAATCTGGAAGCCGTTGCAAATGCCCAGAACCAGCCCGCCTGAATCGGCAAAGCGCTTCACCGACTGCATGATGGGGGAAAAGCGCGCAATCGCCCCGGTGCGCAGGTAATCGCCATAGGCAAAACCGCCAGGCACGATGATGAGGTCGGAGTTCTCCAGGTCTTGCGAGTCATGCCAGAGCAGCGTCGCAGGTTGTTCACAAACTTCCTTGAACGCCCAGTAGGCATCGTGGTCGCAGTTGCTACCGGGAAATATGATGACGCCAATCTTCATCGCACCCTCGCCAATCCGCAGGAGTAAAGACAGTGTAGCATTGGATGGACGAAGATTGAGTGAAGGAATATGCGGTTTCAGTACCATGCAAACCTTACTTTAGTAGCACTGCGGCGCTGGTTTATCGCACAGTGTTATGACTCGCTTTTGGTCAGCGGATTGTGGCTGGTTGCGCTTTTCTGGCTCAAGGTGCCCTGGGCTCCGCTCTGGGCGGTGCTGGCCGGTACCTTGCAATTCATTCCGCACTTTGGCCCGCTGCTCTCCCTGGCCGGTCCGGCCATGGCGATGCTGGTCAACGGCGCGCCCCTCGAGCGCTGGCTCTACTTCCTGGCCGCCTATGCGGCAATTGCCATGTTCGACGGACTTCTGCTCCAGCCCTACCTGATGCACCGCCAGAATCGCGTTCCCCTGTGGGCATCGTTGTTCGTCCCGATTCTGCTGGGCGTTCTACTTCCGTTTTGGGGAGTTCTGCTCGCCCCACCACAGCTCGCCGTCATCTACGCCTACCGCGCGGCTCCCCAACAGACAGCACCGCCCGCCGGACAGCAGGTTAGCGGCCCCAGCGAGGGCATTGTTCTGCCTCCCGAAAGCCCTCCCGGCGGACCTGCGCGAGACTGACACCGGCTCGCCATGGCCGGAGTGAACATGAATCCGGTGAACGGCTCCCCGGGCGCCAAAGCTGGCGGTGCCCGATGTCTGCAACCAGCATGCGCAAGCAAAAGACCCCGGCATTGCGCCGGGGTCTTTCTTACTCTGCGACCAAAGTTTAAAACTCGCTTCAGAGGTGCTGGTTACAAACCACGTGACGGAACTGGGCTCCGGAGGCCTTCGCCCTGGATTCCCGGCAGGCATGGGCAAACGAAGGCGTGCCCATGTTTGCCGTCTCCCGCGTTCTATAGATCGAAGTACAGGTAGAACTCGTATGGCACGGGACGCAGGTTGACCGGCGCCAGTTCTTTTTCCCGCTTATACGTAATCCACGTCGAGATCAGATCCTCGGTGAACACATCGCCTTTGAGCAGGAAGTCGTGATCCTTCTCCAGGGCGTCCAGAACCTCGCCAAGCGAGCCTGGCGTGCTCTTGATCTTCGCGGCTTCCGCTGGTTCCAACTCGTACAGATCCTTTTCGAGCGGTTCGCCCGGATCGATCTTGTTCATGACTCCATCCAGGCCGGCCATCAGCAGGGCGGAGAAACAAAGGTACGGATTCGCCGTCGGGTCCGGGCAGCGGAATTCGAGACGCTTGCCCTTGGCGCTCTTCGAGTACACCGGGATGCGTACGGCCGCCGAACGATTCCGCGCTGAATACGCCAGGTTTACCGGAGCTTCGTATCCCGGCACGAGGCGGCGATAAGAGTTGGTTGTGGGAGCGCACAGCGCCAGCAGCGCCGGGGCATGCTTCAGCAGGCCGCCAATGTACCACAGAGCCGTCTGGCTCAGCAGGCTGTACCCTTTCGCGTCATAAAAGAGGTTGGTGTCGCCAGACCACAGGCTCTGGTGCACGTGCATGCCGGACCCGTTATCGCCGAACAACGGCTTGGGCATGAACGTCGCTACCTTGCCGTGCTGCTTCGAAACGTTGCGCACGATGTATTTGTAATACATCACGTTATCCGCCATCTTCTTCAGGGGCGAGAACCGCATGTCGATCTCGGCCTGGCCGGCGGTTCCCACTTCGTGATGGTGGACTTCCACGGGGATGCCGACTTCCATCATCTTCAGAATGATTTCAGAGCGGAGGTCCTGGAACTGATCGGCTGGCGGTACGGGGAAGTAGCCTTCTTTGTGCCGGAGTTTGTAACCGAGGTTGGGTTTTTCATCCCGGCCTGTGTTCCATATGCCTTCGTTCGAGTCGATGCGATAGAAGCCTGTGTAGGCCGTCTGGTCGTAGCGCACGTCATCAAAAATGTAAAACTCCAGTTCCGGTCCCCAGTAGCTGGTCTCTGCGATGCCGGTGGACTTCAGGTACGCTTCCGCCTTCTGCACGATGTAGCGGGGGTCGCGGCTGTACGGTTTCCCAGTGATCGGATCCTTCACATCGCAGATAAGGCTGAGCGTGGGAACTTCCAGAACGGGATCCAGTTGCGCCGTCTCCGGATCAGGGAAGAGCAGCATGTCGCTTTCGTTGATCTGCTGAAACCCGCGGATGCTCGAGCCATCGAACCCAATGCCTTCGTTGAACAGGCTTTCATCCAGGTCACCGACCGGGATCGAGAAATGCTGCCAGACACCAGGCAGATCGATAAATCTCAGATCCACAATCTTTGCTCCTGCGTCCTTGGCCAGCTTTATTACATCGTTTACGCTCTTGGGCATCGTTCATTCTCCTTAAGTTTATCGTGGGGAAGCGTCAAATTGTTGCGTGGTTCGTTCGGCGTGAATCTCATCGAAACGGAATAGCGCGGCTTGAATTCGAATCAACTATAGGGTAACGGTAGATGGCGGTATGGACAATTCAAAACAAATTTCAGGGCATTGAAAGTTTTGATAGGAGGCATAAACAAAAACAGGGGAGATGGCCGATCCAGGCGATACTGCACCACTCCCGCGGCAGAAGCCTGCATTTCCCAGCCTGCAACCGGTGTGCCCAGGTAATCCGTAAACCCGTCCGCGCTTCTGCTGCAAACCAGGACCTGATTCTCGGCTCAACTGTCCCAGGCAAATCACCGTCAGATAGAATGAACATGCCGCCGCCGCGTGCCTTGCTCCTGCGGCGCACCGCTTCCCAATTATATCGTGCCGGACAAAACTTTACGGAACGAAACAAAACTCAACATTTTGCGGCGATGCGGTGGGATACAAATAACTAACCACGTGATTGGAATTCCACCAAGCCCGTTGGAGATGATCGCGCATGAACGACAACGTTTTCCAGAGGTTTGTCCTGGCGCTGTTGCTGACGATCGCTTCGGTTCCGCTCGCCGCCCAGGCGATCGCGCCGGAGGCCACCGCGGTTACGGTGAAGCAGCTTGGTTCCATACGGAATATCGCCGGCGCCGGTTTCACCTTGGCAACCGATCAGGGCGCCACTCTCGCGGTGGAGGTGCAAGCGGGGGCGCGTGTCTATCGCCTGGCTCCCGGCCAAACCGATTTAAAAGGCGCGTCCCAGATGCAATTTGCCGATTTGCAGGTGGGAGACCGCGTCCTTGTGCGCGGTAAGACCGATGCCGACGGCGTCACTCTCGACGCCACTGCCGTGATCGTCATGAAGCAGCAGGACATCGCGCAGAAGCAGCAGGAGGAACTGCTCGATTGGCAGCGTCGCAGCGTTGGCGGCCTAGTCAAACACGTGGACTCCCAGGCGGGCAGTATTACGCTGACCGTCAGCGGCGCCGGCGGCAGCAAGTCCGTGGTTGTCAGCACAACTCCAAAAACCACCTTCAAGCGCTATGCTCCCGAGTCGGTCAAATGGGAGGATGCAAGCGCCGCCAAACTTGACGACATCCACCCCGGCGATCAACTCCGCGCCAAGGGCAACAAGAACGAGGATGGCTCCCAACTCGTCGCGGAAGAGGTTGTGGCCGGAACTTTTCGCAACCTGGCGGGGCTGGTCACCGCAATCGACGCCGGGCAGGGAACGCTGACGGTTGGCGATCTCGCTTCCAGGAAGCCCGTGACCGTCCGGATCACGGCGGACTCGCAGATGAAGAAACTTCCTCTGCAACTGGCCCAGGGACTGGCACTGCGGCTGAAGGGCGTGACCGCTCCCGCCGCCGCCGCGTCGCAAGGGGCAGCGCCCGACGCGGGACACCAGCATGGCGGAGACTTGAACCAGATGCTGGCTCGTCTGCCCGCCATCACGCTCGCCGATCTGCAGAAGGGCGAAGCCGTGATGATCGTTAGCACCGAGGGTTCGCCCCTGCAGCCGCCGGTTGCCATCACCCTGCTCGGAGGCGTCGAGCCGATTCTTACCGCCTCTCCAGCGGGCGCGGGCACAGAATCGTTATTGACCCCGTGGTCGCTCGCCAGCGCTCCTGGCGGCGATCAGCAGTAAACAGAAATCCAGAGGATGGTGCATGTTGGGTTTGCAGCAGTCGATGAAGTTGGGTAATTACTGGCGCTTTCGAGTTCTGGTTCTGGGACTTGCCATGCTGGCAAGCTCGCTGTGGGCGCAAACGCCGAAGACGTCAGGCTCCCTGCGCGGCCAGGTGACGGATCCTTCGGGCGCCGTCGTGGTCGGCGCTGCCGTCGCCGTCACCACCTCCGAGGGCCTGGCGCAGAATGCCGTCAGCGATAAGCTCGGCAACTATGCTGTGCATGGCCTGCCGGTGGGAACTGTTACCGTCGACGCAACCGCCGCCGGCTTCACCCCTTACCATATGCCGGATGTCATCATCCTCAGCGGACAGACGCAGCAGTTGGATATTGCGTTCGGCATCGCGGTCAAGCAGGAGCAGGTCAACGTCCAGAGTGAGAACCTGTCCGTCGATGTCAACCCGGAAAACAATGCCAGCGCAACGATCCTCAAAGGCGAAGATCTCGAAGCGCTCTCCGACGATCCGGACGAATTGGAGCAGGATCTGCTGGCTCTCGCGGGACCTTCAGTCGGCCCCAACGGCGGCCAGATCTACATCGACGGCTTCTCCAACGGAACCCTGCCGCCAAAGTCCGCCATCCGCGAGGTACGCATCAACCAGAACCCGTTTTCGGCCGAGTATGACCGTCCCGGCTTTGGCCGTGTCGAGGTCTTCACTAAGCCGGGATCGGACAAGTGGCACGGACAGGCCATGTTCAATGAGAACAACTCCGTCTTCAACTCCCGCAACCCTTACGTGCTCAGCAGCGTCCCGCCTTATCACACTGAACTCTACAGTGGCAATGTCAGCGGTGCGCTCACCCGCAACCTCTCGGTCTTTTTCAATGCCGAGCTTCGCAAAATCCAGCAGATCGCAGCCATCAACGCCACCGTGCTCGATCCCGATGGAAACCCAACGCCGTTCACCGCTGCCGTGCTCACCCCGGCCAATCGCACCAACATCAGTCCGCGCCTGGATTGGCAGCTTACACCCAACAACACTCTGACCGCGCGCTACCAGCTGCTTGTGAATGACCAGCAGAACCAGGGACTCAACGGTGGACTGGTCCTGGAGTCGCAGGGCTACACCTCGAACGAGACTCAGCACACCTTGCAGGTCAGCGATACCCAGGTGATAAGCTCCCGCCTGATCAACGAGACGCGCTTCCAGTTCATTCATGATGAAACTTCCCTGGGCGCCAATCAGCCCGGCGCCGCGCTTAGTGTGCTGGGCGAATTCAGCGGCGGCGGCAGCACGGTCGGCCAGAGCACGGATACCATCGACCGCTACGAGTTGCAGAACTATACCTCGTGGTCTGCCGGTAAACATTTTGTAAAGTTCGGCGGACGCCTGCGGGCGTCGCGGGACAATAGCGTTTCCTACACCAATGCAAACGGCACCATTACCTTCAGTGGCAGCCCGGCGGTTGGCAGCACCCCGGCGGTTACTCCGCTTCAGACCTATCGCAGCGGCGCCGCGTCACAGATCTCCCTGGTTAGCGTGCAGAACGCGCACGTGTCGCTCCCCTTTGCCGATGTGGGACTCTATGCCGAGGACGATTGGAAGCTGCGCCCCAATCTGACTTTCAGCTACGGGTTACGTTTTGAATCGCAGAGCGCCATCCGTGACAAGGCGGATTTTGCTCCGCGCCTCGGTCTCTCCTGGGGACTGGGCAGCGCCAAGAGTGCGCCCAAGACAGTGCTGCGCCTGGGCTATGGCATTTTTTACGATCGCTTCGGCGAAGACCTGGTGTTGCAAACCGAGCACCTGGACGGCGTCGATGAGACCCAAACCATCTACCGCGCAACCGCTTCCAATCTGATTCAATGCACCCCAGGGACATTTCCACCGCCGTCCATCACGGTGCAGAGTGACTGCAAATACTCAAACGGCTCGACTACGATTTACCAGGTCAATCCCAATCTGCGCGCGCCCTACACCATGCAGACCGCCGCCAGCGTGGAGCGGCAGTTAGGCTCGGTGGGCACCGTTTCCTTCACCTACCTGAACTCGCGCGGCCTCCATCAACTTATCCTGGAGAACGCCAACGCTCCCAGGGCTGACGGCTCGCGTCCGCTCACCCAGTACGGCGACGACAACATCTACCAGTACACCTCGGAAGCCATCTTCAAGCAGAACCAGTTGATTACCAACGTGCAACTAAGGGTTTCGCAGAGGTTCTCGCTGATGGGCTTCTACGCTCTCGGTTGGGCCAACAGCGACACCGGTGGTCCTTCCAGCAATCCGTCGAATTCCTACGATATAACCCAGGATTACGGTCGTGCGCCGTTCGACATTCGCAGCCGCCTCTTCCTCAGTGGAACCGCGTCGCTGGCGCATAATATCCGCATCAGTCCCTTCGTGATCGCCAACTCCGGCTTGCCCTTCAACATCACCACCGGGCAGGATAACAACGGCGACTCCTTCTACAACGACCGCCCCGCGTTTGCCACCCCGAGCACCATCAACCCCGTCCACACTGCATACGGCACCTTTGACCTCAACCCGTCGGCAGGCGAGCGAATCATTCCCATCAATTACGGCAAGGGTTCGGCCAACGTGACCGTCAATCTCCGTCTGGCTAAAACCTTTGGCTTCGGCGCGGATACAAAGAAACCCGCTGCAACGCCGGATCAAGGCCCGGGTGGCGGAGGCGGAGGTGCTGGAGGCGGAGGTGGTCACGGCGGGCCTCCGGGAGGCGGCTTTGGCCGCCCGCGTGGCATGGGAGGAGTCTTTGGTCCATCCAACACCACGCGCCGTTACAACCTGACGCTCACGGTCATGGCGCGCAACTTGTTCAACACCTGGAATCCAGGTCTGCCTATCGGCAACCTGTCATCCACCGCGTTCGGCAAGACGAACAGCCTGGCCGGCGGACCATTCTCCTCCGGGTCGGCCAATCGCCGGGTCGATTTCCAGGCGCTCTTTTCCTTCTGACGCGGTGCCGCGGCTGGCCCGCATCCGCCGTCTTTTGGCAAATGTTTGGGATGGCCGCCTACATACCCGGGGAGGCCAGCGCGTCGCCACTCAGTCGGGCAGCGCGCTTATCCCGTTGCAACCACAGTTGCAGCTTGTCCAGGTAGAGATAGACCACCGGCGTCGTGTACAAGGTCAGCACCTGGCTGAACATCAATCCGCCCACAATGGCAATGCCCAGCGGCCGGCGCAACTCGGACCCGGTTCCGGTACCCAGCGCCAGCGGAACCGCGCCCAGCATGGCGGACATGGTGGTCATCATGATGGGACGAAAGCGCAGGATGCACGCCTGGAAGATGGCTTCTTCGCTGCTTTTGCCATGATTGCGTTCCTGGTCCAGGGCAAAGTCGATCATCATGATCGCGTTCTTTTTTACGATGCCGATGAGCAGGATCACGCCGATAATGGCGATCACGCTCAAATCCGTGTGGAACAGCAGCAAGGCCAGCATCGCGCCCACGCCTGCCGAAGGCAACGTCGAAATGATGGTCAGGGGATGGATCAGGCTCTCGTACAGAATTCCCAGAACCAGGTAGACCGAAAGCAGCGCCGCCAGGATCAGCCACGGCTCATTCTTGAGCGAGTTCTGGAACGCCGCCGCCGTGCCCTGGAAGCTGCCATGGATCACCGAAGGCATGCCAATGTCGCGCTGCGCCTGCTCGATGATTCGGGTCGCTTCGCCCAGCGAAATGCCCTGCGCCAGGTTGAACGACGCGGTAATCGCCGGGAATAGTCCCTGGTGGTTCACGCTGAGCGGCGTGCTCGAGGGACCGAACTTGGCGAACGCCGCCAGCGGCACCGTCGCTCCGCTGCGCGACTTTACCCGCACCGTGTTCAGCACGTCCGGCGAATGGTTCAGCCGCGGGTCCATTTCCAGCACCACGCGATACTGGTTCAACGGCCGGTAGATGATCGAGATCAGCGACTGTCCGAAGGCCGAATACAGCGCGTTGTCCACCATCTCCGAGTTCACGCCCAGCCGCGCCGCCGCGTCGCGATCCACCGTCACATCCATCTGCAACCCGTGGATCTGCTGATCGCTGTTGACCTCCTTCAACTGTGGCAAGGTCTGCATCTTGGCCAGTAGCCGTGGCGCCCAGTCGTTCAGCAGCGCAAGGTTGTCGCTCTGCAGCGTGTACTGGTACTGTGCGTTCGCCATGCGCCCGCCGATCTGCAGCTCTTGTGCCGACTGCAGAAACAGCGATGCCCCCGGAACCTGCGCCAGCTTGGGACGCAGCCGCGCGATCACTCCGTCACTGCTCACATTGCGCCTGTCCAGCGGCTTCAGGGTCATGAACATGCGTCCCGCGTTGTTGGCCGTGGTCGAGCTGCCGGCAAAGCTTATGATGTTTTCAAGCGCCGGGTCATTGCGGATGATGCGCACATAATCGTTCATCTTGTCGTGCAGTGCGTTGAAGGAAATATCCTGCTGCGCCACCAGGCCGCCGCCGATGCGCCCCGTATCCTGCTGCGGGAAGAATCCTTTCGGCACGATGATGAACAGGTACACGTTGAGCGCAATCGTGACCATCAGCGTCGCCAGCGTAATCCGCCGGTGTTGCAGCACAAAGTGCAGCGAGCGCCCATAGCCGTGGTTCAGTCCCCGGAACATGCGCTCGCTCCACTGGAAGAGCCGTCCGTGCTTCTCCTCCTTTTTGCTGTGCAGCATGCGGGCGCAGAGCATGGGAGTGGTTGTCAGGGAGACTACCAGCGACACCAGGATCGCCGCCGAAAGCGTAACTGCGAATTCATGGAAAAGCCGGCCCACGATTCCGCCCATCAACAGAATCGGAATAAATACGGCGATCAGCGAAAAGCTGATGGTCATAACCGTGAATCCGATTTCGCTTGCTCCCTGCAGCGTCGCCTGCATCGGAGTCATGCCGGCTTCCACGTGACGCATGATGTTTTCAATGACCACGATGGCGTCGTCCACCACGAACCCGGTCGAAATCGTCAGCGCCATCAGGCTCAAATTGTCCAGCGAGTAGTGGCACAGGTACATCACCCCAAACGTTCCCACAATCGACAGCGGAACCACCACGCTGGGAATAAACGTGGCGCGCAGGTTGCGCAGAAACAGAAACACCACCATCACCACCAGCGCCACGGAAATCATCAGGGTGCGTTCCACGTCTTTCACGGATGCGCGGATCGTCGTGGTGCGGTCCAGCATGATGCGCAGCTGCGCCGATGCCGGAATGGAGGCCTGCAGCAGCGGCAATAACGCCACCACCCGGTCCACGGTGGCGATGATGTTGGCCCCAGGCTGCCGGAAGATGATCATCACCACGGCCGGCTTGCCGTTCAAGTTGCCGGCGTTGTGCGTGTCCTGCACCGAATCCTGCACGTCGGCCACATCCTCCAGCCGCACCGGGGCCCCGTTCTGGTAGGCCACGATGATCGGCCGGTACTGCGCTGCCTTGGACATCTGATCGTTGGCGGTGATCGTCCAGTTGTGTTGCGCGTCGGAGATCGCGCCCTTGGGCCGGTTCGCATTCTGGTTGCCGATCATGGTCACGATCTGGTCCATGCCAACCCCTAGGTTGTTCATCAGCATCGGGTTTGCTTCAATGCGCACGGCGGGCGGCGAGGCGCCGCCTACGAACACCTGCCCCACACCCTCCACCTGGGCCAGTTTTTGCGACAGAATGGAGTCGCAAACGTCATACAGCCGGTCCAGCGTCAGTGCATCCGACTGCAACGCCAGGATCAGAATCGGCGCTTCGGCCGGATTCACCTTGCGGTACGTCGGATTGCTGGGCAAATTGGACGGGAGTTGTCCCTTGGCGGCATTGATCGCCGCCTGCACATCGCGCGCCGCCGCATCGATGTTGCGGTCCAGGTCAAATTGCAGGGTGATGCCGGTTGAACCTTGCTGGCTCGTCGAGGTCATCTGGTTCACGCCCGCGATGCGGCCAAACTGCCGCTCCAGCGGAGTTGCTACCGACGAGGCCATCGTCTCCGGACTCGCGCCCGGCAGCGAAGCGCCGATCGAGATCACCGGAAAATCCACCTGGGGCAGGGAAGACACTGGGAGTTGGAAGTAGGCCAGTCCGCCGGCCAGCAGCAGCGCGATCGTCAGCAGCGTAGTCGCAATCGGTCGCGCGATGAACGGTTTGCTGATGTTGCTCATCCCTGGCTTTCCCCAACCGGCAGCGCCGTGGTCGCACCCGGCTCCCTGGAATCGCCGCGCAGCCGGTTCAGCGCCGCTTGCAACCGTTCAAACCAGAGGTACACAACCGGCGTCGTGTACAGCGTAAGAATCTGGCTGAACAGCAATCCGCCAATGATGGTGACGCCCAGCGGCCGCCGCAGCTCGGAACCCGTACCGGTGCCGAAGGCCAGCGGAACCGCGCCGAACAACGCCGCCATCGTCGTCATCATGATCGGGCGGAAGCGCAGCAGGCACGCCTCGTAGATCGAATCGTAGGGCGACTTGCCCTCGTTGCGCTCGGCCTCCAGCGCAAAATCGATCATCATGATCGCATTCTTTTTTACGATGCCAATCAGCAAGATGATGCCAATCAGGCTGATTACGCTCAGATCCATGTGCAGCAGGTAGAGCGCGATGATCGCGCCCACGCCCGCCGAGGGCAGCGTCGACAGAATCGTAACCGGATGGATGTAGCTCTCATATAGCACCCCGAGCACGATATACACGGTGACGATGGCGGCCAGGATCAGCCAGCCTTCATTGGCCAGCGATCCCTGGAATGCCTTTGCCGTGCCCTGGAAGCTTCCATGCACGCCGACCGGCATGCCAATCTCGGACTGGGCCTGGTCCAGATCCTTCACCGCCTGTCCCAGCGAAACTCCGTTAGCCACGTTGAACGAAAGCGTCACCGCGGGAAACTGTCCCTGGTGGTTCAACGCCAGCGATGCCGGCACGGATTCAAAATGTGAAAACGCTCCCAGCGGGACCATCTGCCCGGTGGCGGACGCAACGTAGATCTGCTTCAACGCGTCCGGATCGTCGCGGAACTTCGGATCGACCTCCAGAACCACGTGATACTGGTTCAACTGGGTGAAGATCGTTGACACCTGGCGCTGTCCAAAAGCGTCGTACAAAGTGTTATCGATGGACGCCATGTCCACGCCCAGCCGCGAAGCCGAATCGCGGTCCACCACCAGTTGCGCGGCCAGCCCGGCATTCATCTGGTCGGTGGCAATGTCGCGGATTGCCGGAACGGTTTTCAACTTGGCCACCAGGTTGTCGGTCCAGCGCGCCAGTTCATGCGCGTCGGCCGACTCCAGGGTGTACTGGTACTGCGTCCGGCTCACCCGGTCTTCCACCGTCAAGTCCTGCACCGGTTGCAGGTATAGGGTAATGCCGGAAACCGAGGCGAGGTTCTTCTGCAGTCGCGTGATGATCTCCGGAGCACTCGCCTTGCGCTGCTCGCGCGGCTTCAGGTTGATCTGGATGCGCCCCGAATTCGCCGTCGAATTCGTTCCATCGATGCCGATGAAAGACGACAGGCTCTCCACGTCCGGGTCCTGCAGAATGTTCTTCGCCAGTTGCTGCTGCAATCCCGACATTGCCTCGAACGACACCGATTGCGCTGCCTCGGAGATGCCGAGGATCACGCCCGTGTCCTGCACTGGAAAGAATCCCTTGGGCACCGTGTAGGCCAGTACGAAGGTCAGCGCCAGGGTCGCCACGGTCACCACCAGGGTCGCCGTCTGGTGCCGCAGAACCCAGCGCAGGGTGCGCCCATAGAACGCAATCGTCTTGTTGAATGCGTCTTCCGTCCACTGGTAAACGCGGCCATGGGTGTCGTTCTTTTTCTGCTTCAGCAGGCGCGAGCACATCATCGGCGTCAGGGTCAGTGAAATAAACGCAGACATCAGGATGGCCACGCTCAACGTCACCGCAAATTCCCGGAACAACCGTCCCACAATGTCGCCCATGAACAACAGCGGGATCAGCACCGCGATCAGCGAAACCGTCAGCGACAGAATGGTGAAACCAATCTGCCCCGCGCCCTTCAGCGCCGCCTCCAGCGGAGGGTCGCCCGCTTCGATGTAGCGCGAGATGTTCTCGATCATCACGATGGCGTCGTCCACCACGAAGCCGGTCGAGATCGTCAGCGCCATCAGCGACAGATTGTCCAGCGAATACCCCAGCAGATACATCACCCCAAAGGTGCCCAGGATGGACAGCGGTACCGCAATGCTTGGGATGACCGTCGCCTCCACGGTGCGCAGAAACAGGAAAATCACCATCACCACCAGGGCGATGGTCAGCATCATCGAAAACTGCACGTCATGCACCGAAGCCCGGATCGTCACCGTCCTGTCGGTCAGCACCCTCACCTTCACCGAGGCTGGCAGCGCCGCTTGCAGCCGCGGCAGCAGTGCCTTGATGCTGTCGACGACCTTGATCGTGTTCGCGCCCGGCTGCCGCTGGATGTTCATGACCACTGCCGGTGTCCGGTTCATCCACGCCGCCTGGCCGGCGTTCTCCACGCCGTCCACGCTGTTGGCCACATCGGCGAGCCGGACCGGAGCGCCGTTCTTGTAGGCGATCACCTCATTGCGGTACTGTTCCGCCGAAAAAAGCTGGTCGTTCGAGTTAATCGTGTACGTCTGCCGCACGCCGTCCAGTTGCCCCTTGGCGAGGTCCGTGTTGATCGCCCCAATCGACGTGCGCAACTGTTCCAGGCTGATGCCGTAGGAAGCCAGAGCTGTCGGGTTTGCCTGGATTCGCACCGCCGGCTTCTGTCCGCCGCTCAGCGATACCAACCCAACGCCCGGGAGCTGCGCAATCTTCTGTGCAAAGGAAGTGTCGGCCAGGTCCTGAACCTTCGACAGAGGCAGGCTGTCCGAACTCAGCGCCAGGGTCAGAATCGGCGGGTCCGCCGGGTTCACCTTGTTGTAGATCGGAGGATTGGGCAGATCAACCGGAAGATAAGTTCCAGCCGCATTGATCGCTGCCTGCACCTCCTGCTCCGCCACGTCGATGCTCTCGTCCAGGTTGAACTGCAGGGTGATGATCGAGCTGCCGAAGGTGCTGCTCGAGGTCATCTGGCTCAACCCCGGAAGCTGTCCAAACTGCCGCTCCAGCGGCGAAGTAATGCTGGAGCCAACCACGTCCGGGCTCGCCCCGGGATAGAACGTCGCAATCTGAATCGTCGGATAATCTACCTGCGGCAGCGCCGAAATGGGCAACTGCTCGTAGGCCACCAGGCCCACCAGGAGCAGGCCAACCATCAAGAGGGAGGTGGCAATCGGCCGTAAAATGAACGGCCGCGACAACGTCATGGTTTGCCTCCAACCTTGTCTGCCGCGCGCTTCGTCGCCGGAGCGTCAGCCCCGGCCGGGTTCGCGCCCGTTGCTTTAGCTGCGGCTGCCGCGTCGGCCGGAACACCGCCCTGGGCCAGACGCGCAGCCTTCGTCGTCACCAGGCTTCCCGCCTGCAACTTGTCCTGCCCCTCGGTTACAACCTGGTCTCCCTCCTGCAGTCCGCTGGAAATCAATGCGCTGTTACCCTGCGTCAGCGCAATAACCACCGGCTGGATCGAAATCTTCCTGTCCGGTCCCACCACGTAGGCAAGGTTTCCATCCGGCCCGCGCTGGATCGCCGCCATGGGAGCCACCAGTGCATTCCTGGCCGTCGAGAGTTGCATGTGGATGTTGACAAACTGGTTCGGCCACAGCGCGCCATCCACGTTATCGAACACGGCTTTCAACTTGGCCGTGCCCGTGGTCACGTCGATCTGGTTGTCCACCGTCTCCAGCTTGCCGGTCGCCAGCACGGTCTGGTCGGCGCGGCTGTAGGCCTGCACCTTGAGCGTGCCCTTACGGCTCTCGGCCAGCACCTCGGGCAGTTGGTCTTCCGGCAAGGTGAAGACCACGGCAATCGGCCGCATCTGCGTAACCACCAGCATTCCGGTGGTGTCGGTGGCATGCACTATGTTCCCCGGATCGATCAGGCGCAATCCGATGCGGCCGTCGATGGGAGTGGTAATGCGCGTGTACACCAGGTTCAGCTTGGCGCTGTTGATCGCCGCCTGGTCCGCCAGCACCGTGCCGGCAAACTGGCCTGCCGATGCCTCCTGCGTATCGTAATCCTGCTGTGCTACGACGCCATCGGCCAGCAGCGCCTTGGATCGCGCCAGGTTGGCCTTCGCCGTGTTTAATTGTGCCTGATCGCGCGCCAGGTTGGCCTTCGCCGTCTCCAGCGCAACTTCGTACGGCCGGGGATCGATCAGCGCCAGCAACTGTCCCTTGCGCACGTCCTGGCCTTCGCGGAAGTACACTGCCATGATCTGTCCATCGACGCGCGTCTTCAGCGTGACCGTGTTGTAGGCCTGCACCGTTCCCAGTCCGGTCAGAATGATCGGAAAATCCTGGCGCACCACGGCTGCAACGCTCACCGGTACTGGCGCGCCCGCTGCATTTCCGCCCGCACCCCCCTGGGCGCCACCCGCATTGGACTTCTTACAGGCGGCCATGCTCAAAAGCGATAAGATTGAAAGAATTAGGGTGGTGCGAAACCTCATCGTGCCTCCGTGCTGATTCGTGCGAAAAGATAGCCTCGGTCAGTGTCGCACTTTTTCTTCTTTCTTAGCATGAACTCCCCCGGTCCAATGTGGGAGTAAAGACTCGGTGAAAGAACGTAAACTTTTGTGAACGATTCCAGACCAACTCGTAACAGTTCTTCACAGCCGCTGCCCCGTCTGTCCCGCAGAATGGATGCTATGAGCCGTGTACTCATCGTGGACGACGACCAGGAGCTGGTCTCCCTGTTGCAGCGCTTTCTACTCAACGAGGGCTTCCAGGTCGCCGCCGTCTTCGATCATCGCTCCGGCCTCGACGCCGCCCTCAGCGGCGACTACGACGTTGTCATCCTCGATGTCATGCTCCCCGGCGGCTCCGGGTTCGAGCTGCTCAAGTCTCTGCGTGCCCAGTCCCGCGTTCCCGTGATCCTGCTTACTGCCCGTGGCGAATCGGTGGACCGAATCCTCGGCCTCGAAATCGGCGCCGACGACTATGTTCCCAAACCTTTCGATCCCCGCGAACTCGTCGCCCGCATCCGGGCCGTGTTGCGCCGCTCGCTCGGCAGCCATGCTGAGGCCGCCGCGGACGAAACCCTGACCGTGGGCGATATCTCCCTCGCCTTGTTTTCCCGCACCGCCCATTGCAACGGCCTTCCGGTCGAGTTGACCGGCGCGGAGTTCAACATGCTCGAGCTTCTCCTGCGCCGTGCCGGCATGGTCGTAACCCGCGAGGAGTTGGCCCAGGCCGCGCTCGGCCGCCCGCTCAGCGCCTTTGATCGTAGCGTGGATGTCCACGTCAGCCGCCTCCGCAAAAAGCTCGGCTGCGTCCCCAATGGCGAGGAGCGGATTCGCCCCGTGCGCGGAATCGGATACTTCTACGCCGTGGCGGTCAAGGTGGCGCCGTGAGGAGCCGCCTGTTCTGGAAGATTTTCCTGCCTTTCTTTATTCTGCAGACCGTCATCATGCTGTTTCTCGCCTATCGGGTTCACTCCAGCTTCGCTCCCGACCGTCCCTGGTGGGTGCAACCCGAACGCCGCGCCATGCCCGTGCTCGCGCGCTATGCCACCTGGCGCTACTCCACCCGCGGCCAGGATGGGCTGCGCGAACTTCTCCATGACATCGCTCTCGACAAACGCTCGGCCTACTGGCTATTCGACGGCAGTATGAACGAGCTCAGCGGTCTCCCTTTGCCTCCCGATGCACGCGAGGCGGTCCAGCGCGCCTTCCGGAACGATGGCATCGCACGCGCCCACGATGGCACGATCATTGTCGAAAAGCTTACCGGCCCCACCGGTAACGTCTTGATCTTTGCCGGCGAGTTTTTCGTTCCGCCGCTGTATCAATCCTTGCCCGCAAGTGTGCTGGCGGCAATTCTGTTCAGTTCGTTGCTTACCTCGCTGCTGTGTGCCGTGCTGGCGCAGTACCTCACCCGCCCCATTCTCCGCCTGCGCGATGCTGCCCATGCCATCGCGCGCGGCAACCTGGAGGCGCGCGCCGGTCTCTCCGGCAGCACCCGCCGCGACGAAATCGCCGACCTGGTAGCGGACTTTGACACCATGGCCGACGAGATTCACGACCTGGTCGAAAGCAACAAACGCATGTTGATGGGAGCCTCGCACGATCTCCGCTCCCCCATCTCGCGCATTCGCGTCGCCCTTTCCCTGGCCTCCACGGCACCCGAGCCGGAGCGCAACGAATTGCTGGACCGCATCGATTTCGAACTGCTTCGCCTGAATGGCATCATCGAGCAGATTCTGACCGTGTCCCGCCTGGAGAGCGGGCAGCTCAAGTCGGCTTCTGCGCCGCTCTCGCTCAACCAGGTCATCGGAGAAGCCGTCGAGGACGCCCGTTTTGAAGCCAGCCAGTCCAACGTAGAGATCGTCTATGACAACAACTGGCCGGAAATCACCATGACCGGCGACGAAAATATGCTGCGCAGCGCCTTCGAGAATGTGCTGCGCAATGCCATCTTCTATTCCGGCGTCGATGGCCGCGTTAGACTCGACGTAGCCATCGCCGACGGGCTGGCAAAGATCTCCGTGCGCGACGATGGCCCTGGGGTGCCCGAGGCAGCTCTGCCCAAGCTCTTCAACCCCTTCTACCGCGTTGACGATGCGCGCGGCGCCGCTACCGGGGGCAGCGGCCTTGGACTTTCCATCGTCAGCGGAGCCGTCAAGTTTCACAATGGCTCGGTACGCGCCCGCAATCTCCTACCCCATGGCCTTGAGATCATCATCGAGCTTCCCATTGACGGCGCCGTGCTTCCCGGCAACCGGACCGAAGCTGGCCAGCGTGCCTGATCCCCGCCAGGCCGTCTCAGTCTGCGCCAACCTCAGCGTGCCGGGAAGCGTCACTGCCTCCGTCTATCCTGGGCATCGCACCCACGGTCATCGAATGTAAAGAAAGGTGAAGCACACGTAGCCCTGTGATAGTGCTCACCGCGCCATGGACGCCACCAAGGGTACGATTGCGGCTCATTGGGTCATCTCTGCCTGGACCACTTGTGGGGGGCGGTTGCCTTGTCTCGGCAGCGGGTCGTGGGAGAATTCTTTGGATACGCCAGGGACGGGTTCGAAGCAAATCCGGCGGGTATACCGGGGCGAAACCCTGACCCGTCAGCTCAACCATGTGCTCATGTCGAGACCTGAGTATTTTTCAATTGCGGAAGCCAGGAATCCCTTTTCCTACCATCACTCCGGCGTCAATCTCGCCCTTGCTCTCACCCAGTGGGAACAGCTTCGCGCCGCCTTCCAGCGCGTTGGCCTAAAGGTCTTTGTTCTTGAACCCCATCCCGGCCTGGAGGAAATGTGCTTCACCGCCGACCAGGCTTTCGTGGGAATCGACCGCGAGGATCGTTCCTTCGCCATCCCGTCGCGAATGCTGCATCGCAGCCGCCGCGATGAAGTCGAGTTCTTTTCCCGCTGGTATGCCCAGCAGGCCTACCGGATCGTGGATCTTGGGCTCGAAGGGGAAGAGTTTCTCGAAGGCGCCGGCGACCTGCTGTGGAATCCCGACTGGGAATCGGTCTGGGCCGGATTTGGCCACCGCTCCACCCTGGGCGCCGTGGACCAGTTCGCCGCGCTCATGGAGTCGATGGGCTTCGAGGTGCGCAAGCTGGAACTGGTTGATCCCTATTTCTATCACCTCGATCTCTGCCTGGCTCCTATCACGCCGGAATCGTTACTCATCTATCCCGGCGCCTTTGCGCCGGAGACGCTGGCACGCATCCGCCTCTGGGCTCATACCTTTGAGGTCACCCGCGAAGAGGCGCTGCAGTTTGTCTGCAATGGCGTCGCGGTCAACGGCGCTTACATCGCGCCCCGGCTGGGCCCGCGGCTGGAGCAGCTTCTGCGCAAGGAAGGCATTGAGCCCGTCACCGTCGATCTCTCCGAGTTCCAGAAAGCCGGAGGCTCGGCCGCGTCGCTCAAGATGCTTCTGCCATAAGTTTTCTTAACTGCACCACTACCTGACCGGGCGGTCTTCCAAGGCCGCCCGATTTTTATGCCTCAGCCTAGTTGAGGGGCTCGGCGAGGGACGCAGGAATCGAAGGAGCCGTGGGCGGGAGAGGTCCAGGAGGCGTCTGCGCCTGGTTCAGGTTCTTGGCATATTTCAGTGTCTTGGCGTACGCCTCGGCGTTCACTTTTAAGTCCGCCATCTGGGCCTTCGTCCATTTCTGGAGGATCGGCGTGGCCGCCTGCATGCACTCCGTCATGATGGCGGGCATTTCCGTGAGCAGCTTTTTGCCCAACGGGGAAGAATAGAACTGGATCAGCTCCTGAATCTCGCCATGGGTAAAGTGACGCTGATAGGCCGGGATCGTGGCCTCCAACAGTTCATCGAAGGGCATGTTCTGAAACATCTTTTCCACCGAATCATTCACAAAGCCGTTCAACCGCGCGGCTTCTTCAGCCGTCGCGTTCGGCAGCTGTTTCCCCATCGTGGACTTGGTCAGAGCCTGTATCTGCTGCCCCATCGCGGTCATGATTGAGTCATACAGCTTCCGCGAATTCTGGATGTCGAACAGTTGTTGAACGTCTTCCTTCGTAGCCGGATCGCCAGGCTGCTGGGCGAACGCGGCGGCAGCGGGCAAGCAAGCGAGGCAAAGAATTACAGCCAACCAGCGCTTCATGCGGATTCCTTCCTGTAGGCCAGGGATGCGGAATCGTACCGCAGCCATAACCGGAGCGCAATCGGTTCAGCGATTACCGAAGTTTCTTCCTATCCCGGCGCCGTTGCCGCCAGCGCATTCGCCGTCAGGCGAACCTCTTCGCTGAACTCCCATAGTTGTTCTCGCAGCCGGCTCACCGTCGCCTCGTTTGGGGCCGCGGCCATCCTCTTCGTCAGCGCCGGCCAGTGCTGCTTCGCCCGCAGAATCCTAAGCGCCGCGGTCTCCACCTTCAGCCGGAAGCGCCGGCTCCGCTCCGCCTCCTTCAGAATCGCGTCATAGGCGCGATGCACCAGCTCCGGGCTGTGGCACACCAGGTACATATCCGCGCCCGCGTGCACGGTTTCCACGGCGGCCTCTTCGATGCCGGCCACCTTCAGCACGCCGCCCATCTCCAGGTCGTCGGATACCACCAGCCCGTCGTACCCAATCTTCTTCCGCAGCACCTCGCCAATCCATTTCCTTGAGATCGAGGACGGCAGCAAGTCGCCCGTCACCTCCGGAAACGAGCAATGCGCCACCATCACGAATGGCAACTGCCTGGCCAGCAGGCGATAGGGAAGCAGGTCTTCCTCCCAAAGAGCCTTCCAGCTCTTGCGGACCACGGGCAGAGCCTCGTGCGAATCCACTTTCGCCTCGCCCAGTCCCGGAAAGTGCTTGCCGCACCCGGCCACGCCCGCCTCTTTCAGGCCACGCAGAAACCCCTTCGCATAGGCCGCCGTCGTCTTGGCGTCCCTGGACGCCGTGCGCGAACCCATTACGCCCAGCGAGGCGTTGCAGCGCAGGTCCAGTACGGGAGCAAAATCCACGTTAAAGCCAAGCGCCCGCACCTCGTTGCCGATCAACCTTCCATGCTCGCGGTAAAACGCGCGGTGCTCTGCCTGCGCCACCTGCTTTACGCTTGGCGCCGGACCGATGGCGTTCTTCAGCCGGTCCACCGCGCCCCCCTCCATATCGACGCAGCGGAACAATGGAATCTCAACTTTCTTTTGCACGGCCTTCAGCAGGGCGTGCGTCTGTTGCGGCGACTCTATATTGCGGGCAAACAGGATGATGCCGCCCGGTTGCAGTGTTTTGAGCGCTCCCTCGAGGCTGCTGGAAAGACTGCTTCCGTCAAAGCCAAAGGTGAGCAGTTGACCGGCCAGGGTGCGTAGGTCCTGCGATGTGCGTGCCATATGGCAAGGATTGTAGCCTGAATTCCCGCTCTGATTTATTTAATGCCGCTTTCGTTTGTTCCAATCGGTTTCCCGGTTTATGCTGGGGCGATGGGAGCGATCGCACTGTCGGATCTGTTGGGCCTGCCCGTATATGACTCCGAGTCCGGGAGGGTGGGACGGGTGCGCGAAGTGGCGCTCCTGCCGCAGGATGATCCCGTCAACGTTGCCGCCCTCATCGTGCGTACCCCCCAGGGTGACCGCATCGTCGGCGCCAATCTTTTGCGCACCGTCAACGGTGGCGTGCACACCTCCGCCCGTGCTTCCGATTTTCCCAATTACTCCAGCGGCGAGGGTATGTTGCTGCTGGAGCGCGATCTGCTCGACCAGCAGATTATCGACGTGCACGGCCGCAAGGTCGTTCGCGTCAATGACATAGAGTTGGCGCTCAACCGCGAGACCGCCGATTCTCCCCTCGGTCTGCAGCTTCGCATTGCATTTGTCGATGCCGGTGCCCGTGGCGCCATCCGCCGTCTGCTCAGGGGCATGGTGCCGCGCCATGCGCTCTCCAACTGGCTGGAGCGCATTCCCGCCCGCAACATTCCGTGGGAGTTCGTCAACCTGATCGAAACCGATCCGGCCCGCCGCGTCCGTCTCAAGATTTCCTCCGAACGGGTCGCCCGCCTTCATCCCGCCGACATCGCCGACATCATCGAAGAACTCTCGCCCGCCGATCGCGACGCCGTCTTCCAGACCCTCGATGAGGATGTCGCCGCGCATGCTCTGGAGGAGATCGAGCCCAAGCTCCAGGTTTCCATCCTCAACGCCATGGAGTCCGAACGCGCCGCCGACATCATCGAGGAGATGAATCCCGACGCCGCCGCCGATCTTCTCGCCGACCTCACTGACGAGCGCTCCGACGCCATCCTCCAGGAGATGGAACCCGAGGAGCGCCAGGATGTGGAAGAGCTTCTCGAATTCGAGGAGGACACCGCCGCTGGCCGCATGACCACCGATTACATGGCGCTGGCCCCGTCGGCGCGCGTGCATGACGCGGTGGAGATGCTGAAAAACTTCGATGGTGGCCTGGAAAGCCTGAGTACCATCTTCCTCATCGGAGAGGATGAGAAACTTCTCGGCGCCGTGCCTCTCGCCAAACTCATCGTCTCCCACTCGGACACGCTTCTGTCAGAGCTGGCCGCCGAGCCGCTGATCTCCTGCTCGCCCGAAGCCGACGAACGCGAGGTTGCCGAAATCTTCGACAAATATAACCTGCTCACCCTGCCGGTCGTGGATGAAGAAGGCGTACTCACCGGCGTCATCACGGCCGACGATGTAATCTCCATGCTCCGCTCCGAGCTTTAACCGGACTTTGCGCAAATTCTTCAACATTTTAACGGCCTCGCCTTGAGCTTCCCCGCTGCCCAATTTATCCTGAAATTTCCGATGCAAATCTCCATCCAAACCGGGCGCGCTGCATGACGAAAATGAAGCTGTGGAAAGTACGTCTCGTGATGTTCCTGGCCGTGGTTGGCCCGGGATTCATCACCGCCAATGTCGATAACGACGCTGGCGGCATCTGGACGTACTCCCAGGCAGGTGCGCAGTTCGGCTACGGCTTGCTCTGGGTCATGATTCCCATGACCCTGGCCCTGATCGTTGTCCAGGAGATGACCGCGCGCATGGGAGCTGTCACCGGCAAGGGCCTCAGCGATCTCATCCGCGAGGAGTTTGGCTTCCGCATCACCTTTCTCCTCATGGCTGGCCTCGTCATCACCAACTTCGGCAATGTCGTCGCCGAATTTGCCGGCATCGCAGGCAGCCTCGCGCTGTTTGGAATCCCCATCTGGGCAAGCGTGCCTTTCTGCGCCGCCCTGGTCTGGATCATGGTCGTCAAAGGCAGCTACAAATCGGTCGAAAAGGTTTTCCTGGTCGCTTCGTGCATTTATCTGGCCTACATCGTGGCTGGAATTCTGGCTCATCCCGATTGGAAAGCCGCTGGCATGGCCACTTTGGTGCCGCCCGACCTGCGCCTTTTCCGCAGCTCCAGCTACATTTACATGGTCATCGGAGTCATCGGCACCACCATCGCCCCCTGGATGCAGTTCTACCTGCAGTCCTCGGTGGTCGAGAAGGGAATCACCGAAAAGCAATACGGAGCTTCGCGCCTGGATGTCATTGTCGGCTGCATTTTCACTGACGTAGTTGCCTGGTTCATCGTTGTCGCCTGCGCCGCCACGCTGTTCGTCGCCGGACACCACGACCTCAAGGACGGCGCCGAAGCCGCACAATCTCTCCGTCCCCTCGCCGGCAAGTTCGCCTACATCCTGTTCTCCGTTGGACTTTTCAACGCGTCGCTTTTTGCCGCCTCCATCCTTCCCATCTCCACCGCCTATGCGGTCTGCGAAGGACTTGGCCTGGAGTCCGGACTCGACAAGAAGTTCAGCGAAGCGCCCTTTTTCTACTGGCTCTACACCGGTCTCATCGTCGCCGGAGCCGGTGTGATCCTCTGGCCCAACCTGCCCCTGGTCAGGATCACCATCCTCTCCCAGGTGGTCAACGGCGCGGTGCTGCCTTTTGTCCTCGTCGCCATGTTGCTGCTCATCAACAAGCGCGAACTCATGGGCCGCCACACCAACTCGCGATTCTTCAACATCGTCGCCTGGCTCACGACCGTCGTCATGATCGTCCTGACCGTCATGATGCTGTTCGGCAGCAACGCCAGCTAACCCTCACCACGAGGCTGCGGACACTGGTGCCCCCTATCTGTCCGTCGCTTGCAGATGTGGGGAAATTGACCTTGTCTTTGACTGTGTGGTTGATTTTGATCTTGCAGCAGTTTGTCTTATCCGTCATCCCGGGCCGAGCGGCGGATTCCCGGTCAGCGAAAACATCCGGCGCGGCGTGGCACGCTTCTCACCCGCCGCTCCTACCCTAGCTCCCCGCTCTTGATCTTCCTCACCACGCCCCGGTCCGCCGCCAAAAAGATCTCCGCGTCCAGTTTCTCGCGCTCTTCCCAGCGAACCTCGCGAAAAATCCTGTTCTCGATCTCCCCGGTAAACTCCCCCACCAGGAAAAAGTGGACCTCGACCGCCAATCCTTCGGCGTACTCATGGCGCACGGTGGCAATTTCCTGCCTCACCACTGCGCCGATCCCCAATTCTTCGCGCAGCTCGCGTCGCAGCGCGGCGCCCAGCTCTTCACCGGTCTCCACCTTGCCTCCCGGAAACTCCCACTGCAAGGCGAACGCCTGTGTCTCTCGGCGCTGGCAGATGAGGATGCGGCTGGCACGAGCGATCACCGCTGCCACCACCTGTTTCAGCCCGCTCGCCTCCGCCAATCTCTCACCCAACTTCCGGCCAGAACACCGTCCATCCCAGGGTCTCGGCCTTCGCCGCCAGGTCCGGGTTCGGGTTGACCGCATAGGCGTTCTGGGCCTTCTCCAGCATCGCAAAATCGTGCATCGAGTTGCCAAACACCGCGTCCACCGGACGCGCAATCACTTCTTCAATTGCTGTCTGTTTCAGTCCGTCGGTGGGCACCCGCAGCAGCCGGTCCGTTACCAGGCCATCTTCCACCGCCAGGCTAGCCGCCAGCACCCGCTCGGCGGGAATCCCAAACGCCGCCGCGCCCGCCTCAACAATCCAATTGTTGGTGCTGGAAACCGCCCAGAGTTCGCAGCCTTGTCCGCTGAGTTGCCGCGTCAGTTCCAGCATGGCCGGAAAAATCCGCGGCGCCACAACCCGGCCGAAGAACTCGCGCGCCACCTGGCGCAACTGTTGCTCCACCGCTCCCTTGTTAATCTGCATCACCTCCCCGCAGATCGTCAGTTCATCCACCCGCCCTGCCAGGTATTCGTTGTAACGGTGCCTGACGGCCGGAAGAGTCTCGGGCGCGACATATCCCTGGTCAAGCTGCCAGTAGAAAAAGTCCGCGCCCGCATCGCCCGACCATAGCGTGCCGTCGCAATCAAACACCGCAATCGCCGGACGCGCCGCAAGAACCTGTTGAACAAACTGGACCGCACTGGGACTGCCAGAGGTTTGGCTCAAAATAATTGCTCCTGTTTCTCGATATAAGTGGGAAATAAACTTCGTCTACCGTCGTACCAGGCTAATCCCAGGGCGCCTTCCATGCCGGAACCGAGCTCGTCGAGGCCGTCAGCGGATCGATGGTCTTCACCGAGCGCACATGCTCCAGGTTGGCAGCCAGAATCTCATCCGCCGCGCTCCATTTCTGCCCGCGCAGAAACAACTCAATCATCCTGCGTCCCATCAGTACGGGATGCCCTTGCCGCATTTCCGTCTCCGGAACCACCGCCCAGGTGTCGTCGTCCGCCGCGCAGTAAACCGCCACCATCCGGTGTACCGTCTCCGCCGTCAGGCCAGGGCTGTCCAGCGAAGCCACCAGGGCCGCGTCGCGGCCGCGATTCAACACTTCCTGCAGCATGGCCCGCAGCGCATCCGCATCACTTGCGTTTTCAGGCAGTTGGACCATATAGGCAGCCTTCGCCCAGATGATCGGAGCCAGCGCGTCGGCGCCGGCTCCCACGGCGACCAGCACCATTTCCGTATCGGGATTCAGTGCGCCGATCAGCTCGCTGATGCCTTCCGCTCTCGTCTTCAACCACGCATCTCCAGCTCCCGCATCGGAGCCGGCTGCCAGGATTACTCCGCAAACGCCAGGGCTGTGCATATCCTAAAGGTAGCAGGAGCCGGGCCTCCTAGCCAGTGCTGTTCGTTGCCATCGTTTCCGCAGTGGAATCCCCGCCCGCGCCGCGTTACAATCTTCGCAGGTGGGGAAGATGGAAAAGGAAGTCAGTGGCAGCGAACGATTTCAGGCTCTGGCGGGCGACCCGCAGAGTCCCGCCCGCATCGCGCAAGTCACCTACGGCGGCAGCCATGAGCAGGAAGGCCTGCTGCTCACAACCCTCGACTCGGCCGTAAACTGGGTTCGCAAGAATTCCATCTGGCCCATGACGTTCGGCCTTGCCTGTTGCGCCATCGAAATGATGGCCATGGGCGCGTCCCGTTTTGACATTGCCCGCTTCGGCGCCGAGGTCTTTCGTCCCTCGCCGCGCCAGTCCGATCTCATGATCATCGCCGGCCGCGTCTCGCAGAAAATGGCCCCGGTGATTCGCCAGCTCTACATGCAGATGCCCGAACCCAAGTGGGTCATCTCCATGGGCGCCTGCGCCACCTCCGGCGGAGTGTTCAACAATTACGCCATCGTCCAGGGCGTCAACCAGTGGATTCCCGTCGATGTCTACGTCCCCGGATGCCCGCCCCGCCCCGAGCAGCTCATCTACGCCATCACCCTCCTCCAGGACAAGATCAAGAACGAGCGCGGCTCCTTCAAACGCGCCCTCAACATCGGCGAGTAGATTTCCCGATGTCGCGGGCAGGACAGGGAACCGCCGCATGCTGCGCTTTGCATTGGCGCATCGACCGTTCCCACTTCGTGCACACATTACCCACCAGGCATTCACCACAATGCAAATGTTTCGAGCATACGGCTTTACAAACCGCGAGACGCGTCGGCGGTTGTTTGATCTGTGTTCGTCAGAGGAATGGGGCGGAGAAGAATCAGAATGGGATCAATCCGGCTGCGAGAAGTTGTTTTATGTCGGAGTTTCGCGTGGGCGTAGTAAAGTTGCAATCGTCACGAGTGACCGTGCACGGAGTAATAAATGTGGACGCACTGAAGCCTTTATTCATTGCCGGGATTCCGTCAGAGTGGGAAGATTTTGCGAAACGCCATCGCGCTTTCCTTGAGGGGTACTCGCACTTGCGAGAGGCGATGAATATTGCTTTTCTGCGCACCCTGACTCAGAGCGAACCGATTGAGAGATTCGCATTTGGCTACGGGAGGCTTTGCTGCGAGGATTTCTCAGAGGTCTTTCTGCTTTGTGCCAACGGCTACGGAGTGGGGGCGCTCAAGCTCCTACGAACCCTCTATGAACACGCTGTCACTTTGCGTTACCTCCACGAACACCCCGAAGATCTGAATGACTTTTGGGATTATGCCTATGTTGCAGAGCACAAGCTCCTGAAACCCGTCCTAGAGACATTTGGAGAACGGGCCTTTGAGGGTACAAATATACGCGCCGCCGAAGTCGAGAACCGATTTCAGGATATTAAAGAGCGCTTCAAGGTCACGGATTGCAAGAAATGTGGGACCAAAAGGTTGAACCACACTTGGAACAAACTTGACTTTGCCGCTATGGCGAAACAGTCCGGGAGGCTTGGGACCCTGATCGTCCCTGCTTACTACGTCCCGCTAACCCACGCGCACAGCACCGTCGCCTCGCTCGCGTCACGACTCGCACCACTTGATGGTGGTGGGTTTACCTTCGTTCCCACGGCTCAGAGAAAAGAGGCTGATAGCGTGTTGGTCACTGCTCATAACGTCATCCTCCAAGTGCTTGAAGTTCAGGAGGAGCGCTTCCCCCTGCCGGGGTTACAGCAAAAGCTACAAACCTGTTCCCAAGATTTTCTTGACATTTGGAAAGGTCGCAATTCCCAGACCTGAGAGGCACGCGCCGCCGCGTCCTTGCTCCTACTTGCACGACGGCCGAGCGACTGCACAGATGCTCATGGCAGCGGGAACTGCGGCGACGTGCCGAGTGGATTCTCAAGCGTCCAAGGATTTTTCGGGGAGAAATTGGAAAAGTTACCCTGAACGCTACTCCCGAGCATAGGCAGAAGTGAAATGTGGGGAAATACGGGAGATGCGGGGATTTTATTGGCTGCCCCTCAGGGATTCGAACCCCGATACCCTGCTCCAGAGGCAGGTGTCCTACCGTTGAACGAAGGGGCAACATGACGCCACACTAGCTACGACGCTAGCTATATTCTAGCTATATTATTGCTGATTGCGACGGTTTGATCATAAGTGCTTGAAGAAATTTCGTCAACCTTGGCGATTCGCGGCGGATGGCGCAGTACCGGCGCAAGGTGCCATCTCTGGCCACAGCTTTGCTTCCACTCTGCCACGCCCCGGAAATCTGCGATAATGACCGCAAGAGCGGGCGCGGGAGTCGATGGCCACTCACCGCGGTGCCGGACTTTATCCGGCGCAGTGGCCCCGCGCGGGTTTGCCGTGGCAGACCAGCAAGGATTTGTGTAGTGAGTTCCGAGCAGCAGAAAACATTCTTCATCGAAACCTTCGGATGCCAGATGAACTTCCACGACTCGGAGAAGGTGGCCGGATCGCTGGTCTCGCAGGGCTATCGCCAGGTGCAGTCCGTCGAGGATGCCGACCTTATCTTTTACAACACCTGCTCGATTCGCGATAAGGCCGAGCAGAAGGTGTTCCACCGCCTGGCGGAGTTCAAGCGCCTGCAGAAGCTGGGAAAGAAGTTCGCCGTCATCGGCTGCGTCGCACAGCAGGAGGGCGAGCGCATCTTCGAACGCGCTCCTCACGTCTCCCTGGTCGCCGGTTCGTCCAGCTACCGCAACCTGCCGCAAATGCTGCTCCAGATCGGCCGCGGTGAGCGCGCCACCGGTTTGGACGACCGCAACACGGAAGAAACCTTTGAGACCGAATACACCGCGCGCAGCAATCCTCATCGCGGATATATCACCATCATCGAAGGCTGCGACAAATTCTGCGCCTATTGCGTGGTGCCCTACACCCGCGGACGCGAGCGCAGCCGCACCTCGGAATCCGTGCTGGAAGAAGCGCGCCGCATTGTCGATAGTGGACTGACCGAGATTCAGTTGCTTGGCCAGAATGTGAATTCCTATCGCGACCCGCTGGGACGTTGCAGTTTTGCCGAGTTGTTGGCCGCGGTTGGCCAGGTGCCGGGCATCCGCCGCGTCCGTTTTACCACCTCGCATCCACGCCATTTCACCCGTGACATTGTCGAAGTAATGGACTCCGTGCCCACTCTTTGCGACCACGTCCATCTTCCGGTCCAGAGCGGGTCGTCGCGCATCCTGGCAGCCATGGCGCGCGAATACACCCGCGAGCAGTACCTGGAACGCGTGGCCTGGATTCGCGCCGCCAGAACGAAATCGATCTCTTTGACCACTGACATCATCGTCGGTTTTCCAGGCGAAACCGATGCGGAATTCGAGCAGACGATGACGCTGCTGGAGGAAGTCCAGTTTGATGGGGTGTTCAGCTTCAAGTTTTCACCGCGTCCCAATACCCCGGCCATCGCCATGGAGAATGCGATCACCGGGGAAGAGAAGATCGCGCGCCTGGCGATTCTAAACGAGCGCCAGCGCGAGATTCAGCGCGCCAATTATGCGCGCCACGTGGGACAGGTGCTGGAAGTGATGGTGGAAGGTTATCAACCTGCGCGCGGCCAGATCACAGGCCGCACGTCACAGAATAAGACGCTGAATTTCACGGTTCCCGAGGGCATCGCCATGCCGGCCGTTGCCAGCTACTCCCAGGTTCGCGTCCTGCGCGCGCTTCCCAACAGCCTGGTGGGAGAACTGGCGGCGGCCTCCGAAGCGCGGGATGCCGAGGCGTCCCCGATTGCCGTCTGACGTCCGTACCAGGGAGGATTGCGTGGAAGTCGAAATGCGAATCAGTGGACTGATGCTGGACCCGACCACCAACATGCCGATCATCGTTCTCAAGGAAGTCGATAACGATTCGGTGCTGCCAATCTGGGTGGGAGTCTTCGAGGCCAACGCCATCGCGCTGGAAATTGAAAAGGTTTCGCCGCCGCGTCCCATGACCCATGACCTGCTGAAGAATGCCATCGTCGGGCTCGGAGCCACGGTCGAGCGCGTCGTGGTCACCGAGCTGCGCAATGATACTTTTTTTGCCGCCATCTGGGCCACGCGCAATGGCGAACCCCTCGTTATCGACTCGCGCCCGTCCGATGCCATCGCCCTGGCCATGCGCACCGACTGCCCCATCTTTGTGAACGAGGGAGTGCTCAAGAGTTCGCGCATCGCAACCGGCGCCGCCGGGCGCATTACGGGAGAGGATCTGCGCCGCTGGCTGGAGGGGCCGGGCGAGGACGAAACTGGACGCGATCGCGCCTAGCGCGCAGTAGTGTTCACAGGCTTTTCAGAAACAGCCTCGCCTCTTCCAGTCGAGGGAAGGATTTTTCATCTTCGTGGAACTCCCTGCCATGCACCGAGCGGCGGCTGCCGCGCATCTTCACCGGGTGCTTCAGGTGAAGCATTTCGTGGTAGACGATGTACTCCACGGCCACCCGCGGCACCTGGGCCTGGTCAAACACCTTGCTGATGATGATGGCGTTGTGCGCGGGATCGTAATGGCCCAGCGAACGGCGCGCCCGCTCCCCGCTCCAGCTCATCCGTGGCCGCCCCAGCAGTCCATGAAAAAACCGCACATTCAGGGTGTCGAACAGCTCGTCTAGATCGTAATAGCTTCCCTTGGCCGGTTGCAGGCGTTTGCGTCCGCGTATCTGCCGCAGCTGCTGCGCCTTTTCCATCATGTCGCGGGAGGCAACGTAGCGGCGATAGCGCCAGGCGTGTCCGGCGTCAATTGGCTTGCGGTAAATCTTGGCCAGCAGAATGTGGACGATGGCCTTCAATACCGGCTCGGGTGCACCTTCCAGCAGGTCGGAAAGGCGCAGCTTCATGCGTCCCTGGGTCAGGCGAATGGTGTTGTTGATATTGGCAAACGGATAGAACTGCAAGTCGAACTCCGGAATCGGCGCCCGCGGCCGGAGTTCACGATAGATTTCATGCAGCAGTGGCAGCAACGAATCCTTCAAGGTGAGTTCAGATTATCAGAACCCCAGCCCCCTGTGTTGCGCTGCGCCCGGTGCCAGCGGCGCTGCGATGCAGCTTCTAGCGTTGCGCCTCGGGCACCTGCGCGCCGGGTGCTTGCGGCGTTTCCGGGCGAACCGGTTTCCGTTTGTTCTTTTCCTCTCCTTTTTTCTCAAGCTGGCCGGCAAGCATGGCGCGCGCGCCTTCCATGCTGTCTTGCAGGGCATCGGAGGCGTCTTCCAGCGCGTCCGCAAAGCGGGGTTTCTCGAGCGGATCGGCATGGGCGTTGAGCGCCTGCAACTTCTGTTGAAATTCGGCTTCGGCTTGCAGCACGTGACGCAACGAGTGGCGCAGATCCTCGCTGTGTCCGTTGTACATTTCTAGATTGTCGTCCAGTTCGTCAATCAGGGCGGACAGGTCGCTGAGCAGGTCCGCGATCTTGCCGGCATCGGCGGGGCTTGGCTTCGACTTGCCGCGCAGGCCGTCGATCGCCAGCACGCGCTCGCGGGCAAAGCCGAGAAGGAGGTCGATGCGCTTCGCCGGATCCTGCGCGTTCTCCCTCATTTGATCCACTTCGTGCGCGCTCAGCGGGTCACGGTGCGCCTGTGCCTGCGCAAAAACGCAGAGACCGGCAACCAGCAACGCGGCAAAAATCCTCACGGCTTCTTCTCCGGCGGGCCACCGGCGGCAGCGCCGAACAGCGCTTGCAGCAATCTCTGCCGCTCGTTCTGCAACTCCGCCAGCGCCCGTGACAGATGTGGCCGATCCACGGAATCAAGAGTCTGGCTGATGTCGTTCATTCTCCGGATGAGCTTGCGAAGCTCGATCTCCGTGGCCTTTTCGCCCTTGCGCGCCCCCAAGGAGCAATCCGCCGAACGGCGGGCGTAGTGCGCCGAAACGTCGATCGCCCGGTGCGCAGCCTTCCCATCGCCGCTGCCGAAATACCGGTCCGCATCCTCCAGCGCCTGCCGCGCCGCAGCCATACTCAGGCGGGCGCACTCGCGGCCGCTGGCCGCATCGGCCCGGTGTTGCAGTTCCGCGGCAGAGCCGTCCTGGCCCATACAGGAACTCACCCAGCAAGCCGCGCAGAAAGCGGACAGCAGCAACACCCTCCGGCAAGCGTGCAGCGCTTTCATTTCTTGCCCGTGGCCTCCGGCTCAATCGCCATCAAACGGTGTCGCGCCTTCCATTCGTCGTCGGGAAACTGCCCGTTGGACAGCGCCAGAAATGCTTTGTAGTTCTTCACCGCTTCCCCAAACTGGCGCAGGTGATCGTAGCAGGTCGCACGCAGAAAGTAAGTGCCCGGAATTTCCGGCAGTAGCTTGGCGCGCGCGTCCAATGCCTTGATCGCAAATTCGTAGTCCTTGTTGCCGGAAGCCGCCAGCGCCAGTTGCGCGTAGGTCTCACCCCGTTCCGGGCGCAGGCGCACGCAGGTGATGAATTCGCTCTGCGCTTCCGCATATTTCAACTGCGGCAGCAGTACGGACGCAAGGCCGTTGTGCAAATCCGCGTCGTTGGGGAATTGCGTCAATAGTTTGCGGTAACTGCTTTCCGCGGCCAACCATTGCTTGCCGCGTTCCTGGGCAAAGGCAAGTTCGCGCAACGCGTCCCAATCGTCAGCCCGCAAGGCCAGTGCCTTTTGCAGCTCCAGAGTGGCCTCGACGTTCTTTTCCTCGGCGCTCAACACCCGTCCCAGCTGGAGGTGTGCGACCTCATCCTGCGGTGCCGCCAGTACCAACCGGCGCAACATTTCCTCAGCCTCCACCAGGCGCTTGGAGCGCAGGAAGAGGTTGGCCAGCGCCACCGTCGCGTCGGTCGACCCCGGCGCAAGATCGCCCGCCTTGCGAAACTCCCGCTCTGCTCCCGCCACGTCCCCCGATTTTTCCAGCGCCTCGCCGTACCCAAGGCGGAGCCGCGCATCGCCGGCCGCCAGCTCGACCGCGTGCTGCCACGAGTCCAGCGCGCGGTTCCCGTCGCCGCTTTGCTCTACCTCGGCCAGCGCTGCCCATGCCCGTGCCAGCGATTCCTGCGGATGCTCGCCAGTCGGCCGCAACCGGGTCGCCGTTTCCAGGTAAACTGCTGCCTGCGGGTTGTTTTCGTGTGCCAGCATCAGGCCCAGATTCAAGTTGCATTCAAAGCTTTCCGGCTCCGCCGCCACCGCGCCCCGGTACGCCAGAATCGCCTCGGGATAGTTCTGCAGCGCGTGCATCACGTATCCCAGATCGAACCACGCCCGCGCGTCCTTCGGATTCGCCGCAACCAGCTTGCGCAGAATCGTCTCCGCCTCGCCCCACTGCCTCTGGTCCATCGCGCTCTCCGCGCGCACCACGGCAGGCGGTTCATCCGCCGCAGCGCCGCGCGGCGAAGACTTCTGCGCACAGAGCACGGAAGTAAGCAGCAGGGCCGCCGCACCCGCTCGCAGCGCCCTTCCAGACCGCGTCACGGCAGCACCGCCGCCAGCGGCAGGACCTTGCGCAGCCATTGCCCGGTATAGGAGCGCGGGTTCGCCGCAATCTCCTCCGGCGTGCCGGTGGCCACAACCTCCCCGCCGCGCTCGCCGCCTTCGGGACCAAGGTCGATCACCCAGTCGGCTACCTTGATCACGTCCAGATTGTGCTCGATCACCACGATCGAGCCGCCCGCATCGATCAGTCTCTTGAAGGCTGCCAGCAGTTTGCTCACGTCATCAAAGTGCAGGCCCGTGGTGGGCTCGTCGAAAATGTAAAGCATCCGCGACTTGCGTTTGATGCTCGTGCCGTCGGGATTCTTGCGCAGGCTGTCGCGAGCCTGCGGTTGCAGATGCGCGGCCAGTTTCATGCGTTGCGCCTCGCCGCCGCTCAGGGTCGTGGCAGACTGGCCGAGGCGCAGATATCCCAGGCCCACTTCCTCCAGCACTCTCAGCTTGTCCACCAGCCGCGGTATCCCGGCAAAGAACGCCAGAGCTTCCTTCACCGTCATGTTCAAAACGTCATGGATGTTCCGTCCGTGGTAGCGCACGGCCAGAATCTCCGGTTTGTAGCGGGTTCCCTTGCAGTCCTCGCAAATCAGCTCGACATCGGCCAGAAACTGCATTTCCACGGTGACCGTGCCATCGCCGGAGCAGGTGTCGCAGCGTCCGCCGGGTATGTTAAAGGAGAAATATCCGGCCGTGTAGCCATGTTTCTTGGACTCGGGAAGGGAAGCGAAGACTTCGCGAATCGGATCGAACGCCTTGATGTAGGTCACCGGATTGGAGCGTGGCGTGCGCCCAATGGGAGACTGGTCCACCAGTTGCACCTCGTCGAGCCACTGCTCACCCTCGAGTTCGCTCATGTTGGCTTCGCTCAGGGCGCCCGTGGTCTGGCGCTTGATGGCCGCCAGGCGCTGGTAAAGTACGTTATGCACCAGCGTGCTCTTGCCTGATCCGGATACCCCGGTGACGGCCACCAGTATGCCGAGTGGAATGGTGACGTCCAGATTCTTCAGATTGTGCTCGTCGGCATTGCGCACCCGCAGCATCTGCTTGCCCGGAGTCCGCCGCTGCTGCGGAACCTGGATCTGCAAATCTCCACTCAGGTAGCGCCCGGTCAGGGATTGATGATTGGCGCGGATTTCCTCGTAGTTGCCGTGCGCTACCAGTTTCCCGCCGTGCTCGCCCGCGCCCGGCCCAAGGTCCAGAATCTCGTCCGCCGCGGCCATCACTTCGGAATCGTGTTCCACCACCAGGATCGTGTTGCCAAGATCGCGCAGGCTCTTGAGAATATGAATCAACCGCGTCGTATCGCGGCTGTGCAGCCCGATGGAAGGCTCGTCGAGAACGTACAAGGTGCCGACCAGCCGCGAACCCAACGAGGTCGCCAGTTGAATGCGTTGCGCTTCGCCGCCGCTCAGCGTCGACGACAGCCGGTCCAGGGTCAGGTACTCCAATCCAACTTCGTTCAGGAAGCGCAGGCGGTCCCGAATCTCCTCCAGCAGTTTGCTGGCGATGCCGGCTTCTTCCGCCGTGAGCGTCAGTTCCTGGAAGAAGCGCGCGGCTTCTTCCACGGTTTTCGAGGCAAGCCGGCAGATATCCAAGCCGGCAATCTTCACCTGGCGCGCCTCGGGGCGCAACCTGGCTCCGCCGCAGGCGCCGCAAAGCGAATAGCCGCGATAGCGGCTCAGAAACACTCGAACATGCAGCTTGTACTTCTTTTTTTCCAGGTGTTCAAAAAAGCCGCGTACGCCAAACCAACTTCCATCCCCTTCAAGAATCAGCTTCTGCTGATCCTTCTTCAGGTTCGCCCACGGCACATCCAGCGGAGTTCCGGCCAGTCGTGCCACGCGCCGCATCTCCGTGCCCAGCGGCTTGTACTTCGGCTTTGTCCACGGCTCCACGGCGCCTTCGGCCAGCGTCTTGGATGGGTCCGGAATCACCAAATCCATATCGAAGTCAATGGTATTTCCAAATCCCTGGCAACGCGGGCAGGCGCCATACGGGTTGTTGAAGGAGAACAACCTTGGTTCAGGCTGCTCGAATTTCAGATTGCAATGCTTGCACTCAAAGCGCTGGGAAAAACGCAGGCGTACCGGTTCGCCCTCGCGCGGCGCGGTTTCGAACAGTACCTCGCCCGCCTCGCGGTAGCCGCTCTCAATCGCATCCACGATGCGTGCGCGCGCTTCGGCGTCCACCACGATGCGGTCCAGCAGAAGCAACACGGGCTTGCTGAAATCAATTTGCAGCAGAGATTCGGGAGTCGAGAACTCGAACAGGTTGCCATCCTGGAACAAGCGGTTGAAGCCGCGCTTGCGCAACTCGAAAAGCCGTTCCCGAAGGGGCGCGGCCGGATCGGCTTCGGCCTGTTTTCTCCTGCGCCCGGCGGGCTTCTTCTCCGCCATCGGAGCCACCGGTTCCACGTGCAGCAACGGAAAAAACGCCTGCACCCTGGTGCCGTCGCCCAGCCCCAGGATGCGCTCGGCAACTTCGTCCACGGTGTCGTTCTTCACTTGCTCGCCGCATTCCGGGCAATACGTCCGCCCGATGCGGGCATAGAGCAGGCGCAGGTAATCGTAGATCTCGGTAGCGGTGGCCACGGTGGAGCGCGGATTGCGCGTCTGATTCTTCTGCCGGATGGCGACCGCCGGGGCAATCCCGTCGATCAGGTCCACATCCGGCTTTTCGATGCGCTCCAGAAACTGCCGCGCATAGGCCGAGAGCGATTCAACATAGCGCCGCTGACCCTCGGCATACACCGTGTCAAAGGCCAGGGAAGACTTTCCGCTTCCAGACACGCCTGTCACCACCGTCAGGCAATTGTGCGGAATTTCGAAGTCGATGTTTTTCAGGTTATGAACGCGCGCCCCGCGGACGACGATTGCTTCCTTGGCCATAATGAGAGCGGCTAGCCAACCTATTTGCGGTGCCGCACCCCACAGCCGCAATCGGATGACGACCGAATCTGGTTATTATAGTTCGCCCGCCCCAGCCCGGCCAACTGCCTCCGGACCGCTCAGTCCATCAGTTTCAGTACCAGCAGCACGTACACCCACATCGCGGCCATGAAGTGCCAGTATGAGGCGGTCACGTCGAGAATGATGCAACGCCGCTCCAGCGACCGTCTGGGCCCGGGCGCAAGGCAGGCGTAGAGCAGTACCACCAGTCCCGCCGCCAGATGTACGGCGTGGATTCCCGTGAGTAATAGAAAGAATGTGCCTGCCGGGCCGCCGTTCAATAACCCGCCGCCCAGATGGACCCGTTGCCATGCCAGGCACTGCCCGTAGAGAAATCCAAACCCTGCCACGGCCGTCGCCCAGACCCAACCCGGCGAACTCTGGCGAATCGGGCGTACCCCCGCAATAGAGCTCATCGGAATCAGGATGGAGTCCAGCCGCGCGGCCCGCTTTGCAGTCTCGATGAACAGGCTGCTCAGCAGCAGCACCGCGCTGTTGATCAGCAGAATTTTCATCGGCAGAGCCACCGGAACCCAGTCGCTCTGGAAGCTGCCGGTCAGCGGATCGAACTTGCCCGCGCCACGCCGCGCCACAAACAAAGTGGTAAAAGAGATAAACAGCATCCCGATGGAGGCGACCGTAAACAACAAACCCAACCGGTAGCGTTTCAACTGCTCCCGGAAGCCGTGCACACCATCGCCATCGCCGCGTCCAGGGTCTCCGCCGCCGCCGCCGAATGTCCCCGGAGGAAAAGGACCGCGATTGCCGCTGCCGGGAGCGGTCCGGTTAGAGAAGCGGGAAAGCATGGCCATCCTCTCCGTCCTAAGATGCGGAAAGAACCTCCGGCACTGAAATTAATTTTGCTTGCGGAAGCATTTATAGTTCGAGCTGTGTCCATCGAATCGAAACCGTTCCCTGGTGAATCGAACCAGTCATCCCACAGGGTTCCGCGGAGCCGCCAGTCATGACACCCAAGCACGACCATGATCACGATGTACGCTCGGCTCTTTGGCCCGGCGATCTCTGCTTTGGCTGCGGCCCGGCCAACTCCAATGGATTGCAACTCCGGTTTGCGCTCAGCCCCGGCGGCAACAGCTATACCTGCGAATTTGAACTCGGCGCCAGCTTTGTCGGGCCGCCCGGCTATGCTCATGGAGGCATCATCGCCACCGTTCTGGATGAGGCGATGGGCAAGGCCAATAAGCTGAAACGCAAGGTCGCTCTCACCCGCCGCATGGAGGTGGAATATCTCCGTCCCGTGCCCCTGGGAAAGCCGCTCGTAGTCGAAGGCCGGGTCAGCAGAATGCGCGGCCGCGCGCTCTACAACTGCGCCGAAATTCGCAATGCAAGAGGATCCGTGCTAGCCCGCAGCCGGGGAAAATTCCTGACCATCGACGCGGAAAAAATGTTTGCCCGCGAACTCGAGCAGGGAATTCGCGGCGCCACCTAGGCCGCCGCCGCTACCTCCGCCCGGTCAGCCGCGGAATTCTCATGGTCACTCGCCTGGTTCCCGCGCGGCTAGCGCGGCTCATCAGCCTGGGACGCCCACTCCAAAAACCTGCGCAGTGCCGCTCCGCGATGGCTTACCCGTGCTTTCTCGTCGAGGCTAAGTTCGCCAAAGCTCCTGCCCAGCGGTGGAAACCAGAACAGCGGATCGTAGCCGAACCCCATGCCGCCGCGCCCTTCGTGCAGAATCACCCCTTCGGCTTCCCCGCGGAAATGCGCCACCTCGCGGCCATCGCGCGCGGCCGAGATTACGCACACAAAGCGCGCCGTGCGCCGGTCCCCGGACACCGCCTCCAACTCGCGCAGCAGCTTGCGGTTGTTCGCCAGATCGCTACTGTTTCCGCCATCGTCGCTGGCGGCATAACGCGCCGAATAGATGCCCGGCGCCCCGTCCAGCGCGTCCACCGACAGGCCGGAATCATCCGCCAGCACCAGTGTTCCCGGAACAAAGCGGCTGTAGTGCTCCGCCTTCTTGCGCGCATTCTGCTCAAAGCTCGTTCCGTCCTCCACGGCCTCGGGGAAGTTCGCAAAATCGGTCAAGCCTTCCACGGTAATTCCATACGCTGCCGCGGCGCCGGCAAAATCGCGCAACTTGCCCTGGTTTGAAGTCGCAATCAAGACTCGCATTTCTCTACTCTATGGGAGTTCTCCGGCCTGGGGAACACCGGAATGCTGGGCGAGCGCGCCGCTCCATTTCCGAGCGGCAGGGAATCACTGTCCCACGGTCAGTACCGCTTGTGCCAGTTCATGGTCCGTGATCAACACGTCGCACATCCCGCCTTGCAACGCGGCTTTCAGGGCGTGGGCCTTGTAGGAGCCCGACACGACAATGATCTTGCACGGAATCCGCTTGTACATTTCCAGATCAATCGCCAGCGTCCGGTGCTTGATCTCGGTGTCGCACTCTTCGCCCTTCTCATTCAGAAACCTGAGCATTAAGTCGCAATACACGCCTTGCTCGCGCAGCAGTTCAAATTCCTCCGGCTTCAGGTAGCGCAGGCGGGACAACGGAGAGGTTGGTTCGGGATAAAAAGAACCAATGCCACTGAGCGAAATCGTGACCCGCTCAAACAGCGAAAATGTCTTCGCTTCTTCCACTTTGAGGGCCGCAACCTTCTCGCGGCTTTCCTGCAGCCCTTCCGGCAGGATGGATGCGTGGGAACTGCCCAGCGCCATGGACATACGATGCACCAGGTTGCGCACATCCAATTCATAGTCGCAACACGAGAGGCTGCCGTGCAGGGTCACAAAGGTGTTTGCGCTGCGCTGGCAGGGGTTCAAATAGTTGATCAAGTAGTACATCGTGCCGCCCCAGGCAATCCCCAGAACGTCGGTCGGCTTGATAATGCGCTGCAAATAGCGTGAACCCTCCCGGGCCACCATCTGCTTCACCATTTCTCCATGGTTGCCGCTGCCATCGTCGGCGGGCGCGGGAACCACCACCACATCGCTTAACCCGTACTTTTTCTGCAAGGTCGTTCCCAGCGTCAGACAACCCAAATAGGGTTCCTGGATCACGAACTGGACAATATGCTCATCCCTTGCCCGCCTGAACAACCGGGAAACGGTTGATTCGGAAACGTGCAATTCGTCCGCAATCTGGCGATGCGACTTCCCCGTCACATAAAAAAGCTCGGCGGCTTTGTACACCACCCAGTCCGAGGGCGCATAAACCTCGCTCTTCATGCCGCTCCCGCTCCTCTTGGCTTGCCCACTTCAACCTCTCGGATTATAAGATGAACCTTTTTGCGATCCGCGACTTTCCCTGCACCGCGGATACGAATTCCACCCGGTCCGCCGCTTTCCTGTGCCTTGCTGGCGAGCCCGCCATCGGCGGCCGACACAACAATCTTCATGCCGCCCATTATTGCAAGTTCTTTCAATATTGAAGCTGCATGTTACTGATTGTACGATCACTGGGTCACGGACTCATGGTCCGGTGCCAGGAGGAATCCATAATGTTTGTTGATCCGATCATTATCCAATTTCCCGAAGAACTTGACAAAGAGAGATTTGTCATCGCTACGTATTATTGCGCAGTAAAACCCGGCACCAGTCTACCGAAGTTCGCCGCTGCTCTGGCGGTCGAGCAGACTACTGGCACCTGGCTGAAGGTGCCCGGCGAGACTCCCGAAGTCCGGGAACTTTGCATCGGAAGAGTCATCGGTGTTTACGAGACGCCGGCCTATCAGATCGGCATCCCCGAGGGTGTCACCGAACGCCAGTTCATTACCCGGATCGCATTTCCCTGGGCAAATTTCGGCGCTCAATTCTCCCTGATGTTGAGCAGCGTCATTGGCAACATCTCCAGTTCCGGCAAGGTCAAGTTGGTCGATCTGGAATTTCCCAACTCATTCCTCGCCCAGTTCCCAGGCCCCAAGTTCGGCGTCCAGGGAGTTCGCGACCTGCTCGGAGTACACGACCGGCCCCTGCTCAACAACATGATCAAACCTTGCACAGGGCTCGATGCTGCGACTACGGCGAAACTGGCCTATGAAGCCGCCGTCGGCGGTGTCGACGTGATCAAAGACGACGAACTTATTTCCGATCCCCCGCATTGCCGTCTGGTTGACCGCGTCAAGGCGGTCATGGAAGCACTCAAACGCGCCGACGACAAAAAGGGCGAGAAGACGATCTACGCCTTTAACATCACCGGCCGGGCAGACAAGATGCGTGACAACGCCTACCGCGCCCTGGAAGCCGGCGCCAACGGCCTGATGCTCAACTATTGCACCTGCGGACTTGATACCACCCAGATGATCACCGAGGATCCCACCATCAATGTGCCGATCCTTGGCCACTCGGATTTCGCGGGCGCAATGTATGAATCGGACTGGTCCGGCGTCAGCGCCTCTTTGATCGGCGCCAAGCTGCCCCGTCTGGCGGGTCTCGACATGATCATCAGCCTCAGTCCTTATGGCAAGTTCCCCATGATGATGGACACCTTCGTGACTGCCGGATACCAGATGCTCTGCCCCCTGCAGGGCATCAGCCCAATCTTCCCCATGCCCGGCGGAGGAACCACCCAGGGACATATCGAGGATCTCATCGCCAAGTTCGGCAAAGACATCATGATCGCGGCTGGCGGCGCCATTCATGGACACCCGATGGGCCCGGCTGCGGGAGCCCGCGCGTTCCGCCAGGGGATCTCTGCCGTGATGGCTGGCCAGTCTCTAGTCGATGCCGGCAAGGAGCACCCGGAACTCGGCGTGGCACTCAAACTCTGGGGAGTCTATTCGGAATCGAAAAGTGGCATCTTCGATCTGAGGACCTAGTGTTTCACTTCTGAGGGGGGCAGATTCCTCTCTACGGAAAGATGCCTGGCGGGCATCCCATCGCCTGCCAGGCCTTCCAGCCGATATCCGGGACCTGACACACGACATAAGAAGCATCACAAAAAGGGCTGCTCCGTGGAGCAGCCCCAAAATTTACTCCTCACGTTACACCCGGGCGTGGACAGCTCAGGCCAGCACTTCTTCCTCCCTTTTGATTTCGGCTTCCTCCAGCTTCGCGCCTTCCCCTTCAACCACCCCTTGGAACTTGGAGAGAGCCGGGAAAACGTTCTCCTTCAGAGCCTTGTAGGTGTTCCGGTAAATGCTGAACAGTTCGTTGTACACAGCCACGTTCTTCGGAATAGGCTCCCAGCGGTTATCCAGGTGGACCATGTTGCCGATGGCTTCATAGATGTCCTTGTAGATGCCCACTCCCACGGCGCCCAGCATGGCAGCGCCCAGGGCCGTAGCTTCGTTGCACTTCACGGTCTCCACGGGCTTGCCATAGACGTCCGCCTGGATCTGGTTCCACACCGAAGAGCGAGCCGCGCCTCCGGTTATCCGGTATACCTCAAACGGCTTGAAGGAAGCTTCTTCCAGAGATTCCAACATGTCTCTCATCTCGTAGCAGATGCCTTCCATCGCGCCCCTGATGATGTCGCTCTTCTTGTGAGCGAAGGTCATGCCGAGTACGACAGCCCGAGCGAAGGGGTCGTAATAGGGACTATTGGCCCCAGACAAAAAGGGAAGATAGACCGTTCCGTGCGCTCCCGCCGGCGACTGCGCCGCTTCGCGGGTCAGCAAGTCGTAAACTTCCGTTCCAGTCAGATCCGCCGTCGCCATCTCCATCTGGCACAGAGTGTTGCGCAACCAGCGGAAACTGCTCGCCGCGGCATTGGATTGACCTTCCATCTGCCAGTGACCAGGGCCGGGATGACCTAGCACGTACATCGTGCCTCCCGGATGGCGAATCGGCTTGGAAGAGCAGCCAATGCACAATCCAGCCGTTCCCAGGCAGACCGACGCCATTCCGTCCTTGGCGTTCCCCAGACCAATCGCGCCGCACTGCTGGTCGCCGCTGCCCACAACCACCGGCGTGCCAACCGGCAGACCGGTCTTGGCGGCAACGTCAGCGGGCACTTTGCCTACGGGTGTCCCTGGCCGGTAATTCTTCGGGTACTTCGCAATGTCTACTTCGAATATCTTCGCCAGTTTAGGATCGTATTCAAAGGTGTCGGCGTTGGTGATCTGCCACCAGCCCGCGTCGTCGAGATCTTCACAATAGTCGTCGGCGCCATAGGCTTTGGATAGCAAGGATTGCGGCATGATGAATTTGTAGGTCTTATCGTAGAGTTCGGGATAATGCTTTTTGAACCAGTACACCTTGCTCGACGGCCAGGTGGGTCCAATCGGAAAGCCCGAGAGATTGTACAGATCCATCTCGGTCATGCCATTGGCAGCTAGTCTCTCGCGCATCCAGGGAAACATCTCGGTTCCCCGCAGATCCTGCCACATAAAGACATGCGATAGAAAATTGCCATCCTTATCAACGGGTACAAACGTGGAACGCATATTGGTGAAGCTGATTCCGGCAATGTCTATGGGATCGATTCCGCTCTTCTTGATCGCTTCCCGGGTAGATTGGAACGCCAACTCTATGATGTCTTCCGCTTTCTGCTCAACCCAGCCCGGTCTTGGATAAGTGGTTGGGGTTTCATGGTAGGCACTGCCCATTTCCTTGCCTTGGATATCGAAGATAACAGAACGAGCGCCCATGGTACCGGCGTCAACGCCGATGATGTACTTGCTCTTCATATGTATACCTTCCTAGAGGCTCGCGCTCCTCGTGAACAGCAATTCCTCTCTTGGTTTGGCCTGGATCCATGTCACACGATGAGAGCTAACGGCAATTCCGAGTTTGTCTGCGCGGCATCTTCTCAAGTTCGACAACTGAGGTCCTGTAAGTCACGACTCAACGACAATTTCCCTTTCCTTCTTGCAACCAATGGACAGTTGCTACCCGTTTCGCAATTCCCATACTCAACCAGCGGAAAGATGCCAAATTGCTCCGGGTTCAAACCGCTGGCTTCTCCTGCTTCAGGACGAAGGAGGAGAACCTTTGTCTCCTTCGTCCGTCCGACCTCCAGAAATGGCATTTGCACTGAATCTCTCGTCCGTCGGGAGATTCGATCGGATCGATAGACACACAATGGATTGAAGATGCGGGACCGTTCGTCCAGCGCCCCGCATCATACCGTCAAGAAAACAGCGCTTCAATATTGAAAGAACTTGCAATAACCCCGAGCCGCGAAATGCCGCTCTGGCGGCGAAAGGGAAAGCTCGCCCCTCAGCGGCATCGCCAAACAGTGCCGGATGGAGCAACCCCGGCGGCAGACTTGCCCACCAGTGCCATCCTCAATCCGATGCCATCAAACCAGCCTTCGGAAATCTGCCGGGGCCTACGAGCTCAGGCACACCGCGGCAACATCCGCATTCGAGGCGCCTGCAATTATTCTTGTAAATGATTCTAAAAAGGAGAGTTAAATGGTGCGCCCTGAGAGATTCGAACTCCCGGCCTTCTGATTCGTAGTCAGACGCTCTATCCAGCTGAGCTAAGGGCGCATAGCGAAGCGTTGCGCTTCCACTTGTCCGGCCGTTGTGGCCAACGACCAAACTCAATATAGCACAAACCTTTACCCGCTCTGCAACCCTCGGCGCCCTGCCCGTCCAAACGGGGCGTTACGCGCACGCCTTGCCGCTTGGCCACCGTGCCCCGCGCCACGGAGCTTTACTTCACGTCCAATCCGGAGCGGCGCAGCAGGCTTGCCACGGCCGCCGCATCCAACCGCGTTGCGTCGTATTCCACCGCCACGCTGCGCAACTGTTCGTTGAACTTCAGCCGCCGGATGCCGTAAACTTCGCGAATATTGTCGATGCCCCGCATCACCGCCTCATCCGGTGACATCCCATAGTTGTAGTTGATCTCCACACTCGTCATCGGAGTCCTCTGTCATGCTCACCGCCGCCCAACTGCATTCGGCGCGCTCGTTTACTATATCAGTCACATGTACATATCATGTTCCTATTCAATGCCGGATTCTTGCCCGTGCTGAAAGGGAAGTCATCCTTGCCGGAAACCAAAGCAACCGACCCCGTCTGTGGTATGACCGTCGATCCCAGCGCCGCCCGCGGCGGCTCTTATCAATACAAGGGCATCGAGTATTTTTTCTGCAATCCTAAGTGCAACGAACGTTTCCGTTCCCAGCCTGAGAAGTATCTGTCGCCATCCGCCAAGCCCGCCGTCATCCGGTCCGCTCCCACGCCTCTCGTTGTGCTCGGCGGTATCGCTCCGGCCAAACCTGTGGCAGCCGTGGCGCCCGCGCCGGCAGCCCCGCCCAGCCCTGTGTACGTCTGCCCCATGTGCCCCCAGGTCCGTTCCCCAAAGCCCGCCGCCTGTCCTTCCTGTGGCATGGCGCTGGAGCCTGAGACTCCGCCTGCGCCAGCCCCGGCGGAATACGTCTGTCCCATGCATCCCGAGGTTTCCGGGCGTCATCCCGGCGCTTGCCCAAAATGCGGTATGGCGTTGGAGCCACGCACGGTTTCCGCCGCCACGCCAAATCCCGAACTGCTCTCCATGATCCGAAGGCTGTGGGTGAGCCTTGTTTTTGGCGTGCCACTGCTCTTGCTTGCCATGGTGCAAATGTTATTGCCCATGGCCACCTCTTCCGAGTTTGCGTTCGACCCCCACGCCGTTGCCTGGATCGAGTTTGTGCTGGCCACCCCGGTTGTAGTCTGGGGCGGTTTTCCGTTTTTCCAGCGCGCCTTTGCGTCCATCCGGCTGCGCAGCCCCAACATGTTTACGCTGATCGGCATGGGTGTCGGCGTCAGCTTTTTGTACAGCGCCATCGCTACCCTCTGGCCTACGATTTTTCCAGACTCCCTGCGCGGCTTCGACGGCCAACCCGCTGTCTACTTCGAGTCCGCCGCCTTCATCGTCATCCTCGTCCTTGCCGGTCAGATCATGGAACTGCGCGCGCGGGCTCAAACTTCCAGCGCCATCCGCGCCCTGCTCGATCTTTCCCCCAAGTCGGCGCGCCTCGTGGAAGCCGATGGCCGCGAGCGCGATCTCCCGCTCGATCAGGTCACCGTCGGCCAGTCCTTGCGCGTCCGCCCCGGAGAAAAGATTCCCGTCGATGGCCTTGTGCTCGAAGGCAACACGCTGGTCGATGAGTCTCTGATTACCGGTGAATCCGTCCCCGTCGAAAAGCATCCCGGCGACCGCGTCATCGGTGCCAGCGTCAACGGCAACGGCGCCATCCTCATGCGCGCCGAACGCGTCGGCAGTGAGACCGTGCTGGCGCAGATCGTTCGCCTGGTCGGAGCGGCGCAGCGCAGCCGCGCTCCCATCCAGCATCTTGCGGACAGGGTTTCGGCCGTCTTTGTTCCCGCCGTCTTTGCTGCCGCGCTTCTCACCTTCATTGCCTGGCTCATTTTCGGCACTGCGCCTGCTCTGCCGCATGCGCTCGTCAATGCCGTCGCCGTGCTCATCATCGCCTGCCCCTGCGCCCTCGGACTGGCCACGCCCATGGCCATCATGGTGGGTATCGGACGCGGTGCTCGCGCCGGCATCCTCATCCGGAACGCCGAGGCCCTGGAGGCAATGGAGCGCGTGGACACCATCGTCATCGACAAAACCGGAACCCTCACCGAAGGCCGTCCCACCCTCGAATCCGTCGCCGCGTTCGGCCCGCACAGTGAAGAGGATCTCGTGACCTGGGCCGCCAGTCTCGAGGGTCTAAGCGAGCATCCCCTGGGCGCGGCCATCGTGCAAGCCGCCCAGGCCTCGCAGCTCCAGCCTCATTCCGCCGAGCGTTTCCAGTACCGTCCCGGGCGCGGCGTTCTCGGCCAGGTCGATGCCCGCGCCATTGCCGTGGGCAACGCCGCCCTCATGCAGGAGCTTGGCGTCGCCATCCCGCCCGAGGCTTCCAGCCGCGCCGAATCCATGCGCGGCGATGCTCAGACTGTCCTCTATATCGCTACCGACGGCGCACTCGCCGGCCTGTTCGGTGTAACCGACCCAGTCAAGCCCTCCAGCGCCGCCGCCGTCCGGGAGATCATCCACCGGGGGCTCCTCGTCATCATGCTCACCGGGGACAGCCGCACCACGGCCGCGGCCATCGCCCGCAAGCTCGGCATCGCCGACTTCGAAGCCGGCGTCCTCCCCGAGCGCAAAACCGAAGTTATCCAGCGCCTGCAGAAGCAGGGAAGAATCGTCGCCATGGCCGGAGACGGCGTCAACGACGCGCCCGCCCTGGCGCAAGCCAACGTGGGCATCGCCATGAGCACCGGAACCGACATTGCCATGCTAAGTTCCGGCGTCACCCTGCTCGGCGGAGATCTGCACGGCATCCTGCGCGCCCGCCGGCTCAGCCGGGCCACCATGCGCAACATCCGCCAGAATCTTTTCTTCGCCTTTGTCTATAACGCTCTCGGAGTCCCGCTCGCCGCCGGCGTCCTCTATCCTTTCACCGGATGGACCCTGCACCCCGTCTTCGCCGCCGCCGCCATGAGCCTCAGCTCCGTCTCCGTCATCACCAACGCCCTGCGCCTCCGCAACGCCACGCTGTAGCAACTCGGATGCATGTCGAGACGGGACAGGTGGGCGCAGTTCCAACTCTGGGGTTTTCAGTTCGCGCAATCGCAGTGGGTCTGAGATTCCCCGGAATGTCCCGCTCGATTTCCACCCACGAATGGCGCCAGGTTCCCGCGTAGTTCGACCCCCGCTCATGGAGGCGCCCGGGATTACTCAGCTTTTCAAGCGGAGAAAGGAGTTGGGGTTTGCAATACCAGCGATCAAGGGTAGAATTCTGGCGAATCAGAACTGAAAGGAGGCTCAGTATTGAAAAACCCAGCGTTGTCTCAGCGGTGCATGGTTCGAGTCGCTCTCCGGCTTCTTCTTGCCGGCCTGTTTCTTGGCGGCCTGTCAGAATGCCAATCCGCCTGGAGTCAACTTCGACCTGCTTCCGCCACGGGCGGTTCACCCACAATCGCCACCGTCCAGATCAACCCCTGGGCGACAACTCAGCCAATCTCACCGAACTTCATGAGCATCGCCCAGGATCTCTCGGAGACCAAAGATGTCGTGGGAAAATCCACGTCCAACATGAACCCCATCTATGAGCAGCTCATCCACAATCTCGTCATGTACCAGAACGAACCCATGTTGATCCGTATGCTCTCGGATGCGGACAACTCAGACAACCGCTACAGCAGTGAATTTCTTGGCCCGCTCTACCAACTCCATCGACACTTCGGGGTGCAATTCTTCGTGGGCGTCGACTTCAAGGACTTCGACACGAATCCCTCCATCGCGCCCCAGGAGGCAGCCATCCTGGTTAAGTGCCTTCCAGGGGACGCTCTGAAGGGAATCGAGGCCGGAAACGAGCCCGACCTGTGGCCGGGCCATTCTAGGCCCAAGGGCTGGGATTACAACGACTACGTCAAGGAGTACAACGAACTTACCCAGAGCATCGGGACTCTTGATGAAGTCAAGCTCGCCGCTCCAGTATTTTCCTCAGGCCAGAGAGAGAGTGCATTCATGGACAATCTCGGTGATTTCATCACCAGCGAAAAGTCCACGCTCTCCATGGTCGTCATCCATCACTATTCGGGCACGGGCACGGAACCCGCAGATTATCTCCTGTCGCAGCTTGCAGTCTGTGGCGACAGGCAACCGATGAGCGGTCCCGGAGGCGAAGGGTGCCCCAGCGGTACAGACGTTCGCGCTTATGTGCCAACCGCACAGGAGGTAGCGCTTCCTCTTCGAATCGGGGAGCTGAACTCCATCAACAACCGAGGTCAGGACGGGGTAAGCAATAGCTTCAGTTCGGCGCTCTGGGCCATGGATATCTCGTTCGCCTACGCCCAGGCCGGTGTCTCCGGCGTCAACTTCTTTACTCCCAACAACGCCCTTACTCATTGGTACTCAGCATTCGATTTCACCCACACCGACGACGACGGGGGCATGCGCACCTATAACGTTGGTCACATCAACCCCCTGTACTACGGAATGCTGATGTTTGTGCGAGCGGTCCAAAACAGCGCGGCGCTGCTCCCCATCGCGTTCACCACAAACAGCAACCACAACATCAAGGCCTGGGCAACCATCGATTCCGGGGGGACGATACGCCTTCTGCTCCTCAACAAGGACCTGAAAGCATCCGGCAACGTGGTCGTCTCGTTGTCCGGATATGGAAATGCAATCATTACCCGCCTGACCGCTCCTTCTTACCGATCCACTACCGGCCTGACGCTTGGCGGTCAAACCTTCGACGGTACGCGAGACGGAACTCTCCAGGGAACTCCCACTTGGGAAGCGGTTTCACCAGCGGGAGACGTCTATACCATACCCCTTCCACACGTCGGGGCGGCACTTGTCGAGTTCTGGGCAAATATCGAAGCGGACGGAAGTCACATCGCCACCACACCAGCGACAATCGCAGTTCAAGCCGGGGAACCCAGTATGATTCGAAAAGAACCGAATCTATACAAATCATTAGGGCAACAACCTTGAAGCCGGGCGGGCGGGTGACCCATACAAGCCTGCCGTTGGTTAGCAGATGTGGGTCTCTGCGGCGCCCGCGGCGCCGCACATCCGCCCATTCGTGCCGAATCTGAACCTCGCGCAACCTCCACGCAAACGAAAAGGCGCGGATCGCGTCCGCGCCTCGCTCACCTCAATCCCTCTCTACAGCTTCCCGAAGTATTCCATCATCTCCGGCGAAGTCCACTCCACCGGCCCGATGAACTTCCGCTGAATCCTGCCGTCCTTGTCGATCAGGAAGCTCTCCGGATAGGCAAACGTTCCATACAGTTTGCTCGACTTCTGATCCGGATCGCGCGCCGTCAGCACTCCCGGCATCCGCTTCGCCGTGAAAGTCTTGTAGGCATCCTCGTCCACGTCCATGCTCACCGCCAGCACCACCACTTTGCCGCCCATCTGTTGCTGCAACGCCACCAGGGACGGTACCTCTTGCACGCATGGCGGGCACCACGTCGCCCAGAAGTTCAGCAGCACCGGCTTGCCTCTCAACTGGCTCAGTTGCACGGTCTTCTGGCCGTCGCTCACCGTAAAATCCGGAGCCGTCGTGCCAACTTTTGCCGGCTCCGAGCTGCGGCACGAGCCCAGCCCAAGCATCAGCGCCGCCACCATCAGAAGGGTCGCAATTCGTTTGCGGGAGTTCACGTCCCTTATAATAAACCGGAAGCAACTTATTATGGACTCGGCGACCCCCATTTCCGTCCCTCTAGTCTCCATCATCATTCCGGCCCGCAATGAAGAGGCCAGCCTCGAACTCTGCCTGCGTTCGCTGGTCGTGCAGAAGGGCGTCAGCTTTGAGATTCTCATCGTCAACGACGCCTCCACCGACGGCACCCGCAGCATCGCCGAAAGCTTCACCCGTGTCCGCCAGTGTCCGTTTATCGGCCTCAACCAATCCCTCCTCGATGTTCAAGTCATCGACGCGCCTCAGCCCTTGCCCGCCGGATGGACCGGCGAGACCAACGCCCTGGTTGCCGGGGAAACTGCCGCCCGTGGCCAATGGCTACTGTTCACCGATGCTCACACCGAGCATCTCGAAGGCTCGCTCGCCGCGGCCGTGGCCGAGGCCGAGCAGCACCACGCCGACCTGCTCTCCTATGCGCCGGAGCAGCTTCTCACCGGCTTCCGTCAGCAGTTGCTCATGCCCCTCATCTTCGGCGAACTGGCCATGCGGTACAGTCCGCGCCGGGTAAGCGATCCCGCCGCACCAGACGCCGCTGCCAGCGGCCAGTATCTCCTGGTTCGCGCCGCCGCCCACCGCCAGGTCGGCGGCTTTCGCCAGGTAGCCTCCGAGTTGCTGGCAGACATGGCCCTGGCCCGCCTCTACAAGCAGCAAGGACGCACCATTCGATTTCGGTTCGGGCGCGGCCTGGTGCGGTCCCGCATGTACCGCACCGCGGACGACCTTAACCGAAGCTGCACCAGGACCCTCGCACTGCTGTTTCCCAATGCTCGCGAGCTCGCCAGGAAGCGCTCGCAGGAGTTCCGCCGCTTGCTGCTCTCGCTGCTCATCGCTCCGGCGTGGACGCTCTATTACTTCACTCACGCCGGAGTTCCGGGCGACTGGTTCTGGCCGGCGATGATCTCTTTGTTCTGGTTTTTTACCCTGATCGGTTTCGCTGGTTTCTATGTCCGTGTCGCCCGCGCCGGCTTTCCGTTCGTGCCCACCGTGCTGTCTGTCCTGGGGCTGCGGTCTTTTGCCGCTCTCCTGCGCCAGTCGGCCAAGGCTTACGAAGAGGGAATTGTGAGCTGGCGAGGACGCGAATACCACACCGCCGGAGCCCGAATCCGCTCCGCCGCATCCAATGTGGAGTAGCCTGTAATTCATATTCCTTCCTCATCGCACGGGAGCCTCTGCAATGATCTATCTCACCCGCAAGGTCGAGTTTTCCGCCGCGCACTACTATCACAACCCGGACTGGTCTCCCCAGGAGAATCAGCGCGTCTTTGGCAAATGCTCCAATCTCAACGGCCATGGCCACAACTACACCCTGGAAGTTACCGTGGCCGGTGAAGTCGATGCCGTCACCGGCTTCGTCATCGACCTCAAACAGCTCAAGGACATTCTCAGCCGCGAGGTGCTGGACGACTTCGACCATCGCCATCTCAACAAGGAAGTCCCTGAGTTCGCCTCCCGGATTCCCACCACGGAAAACATCGCCGTCGCCATCTGGGGACGCCTTCAGTCGCACCTTCATCCCGCCAAACTGCATCGCGTCCGCCTCTACGAGCAGCCCGATCTTTTTGTGGACTATTACGGAGAGTAGCGATGAAGGTTTATCTCAC